>Ga0160447_100173_pt1 | contig 41781 bp, 46 predicted proteins | sample HID1973K_E1MG_FD_108222 | JGI IMG/M metagenome (GOLD analysis project Ga0160447, IMG submission 108222) | Enriched mosquito-associated microbial communities from UW Madison campus, WI, USA - HID1973K_E1 MG | ecosystem: Host-associated > Arthropoda: Insects > Digestive system > Unclassified ...
ACTCGACATCGTCGCGGATCTCGCCGATCGCTTCTCGGCGGGCGAAGCGCGTGTCACGCACACGCAGAACATCGTGCTGCCGTGGGTGCGCGCAAGCGAACTCTTCGCGCTGTGGCAGGCGGCGCGCGATGCGGGCCTGGCGAGCGCGAACGTGCATCTTCTCACCGACATGATCGCGTGCCCCGGCGGCGATTTCTGCGCGCTCGCCAATGCGCGTTCTCTGCCGGTGGCGCAAGCCATCTCAGAGCGCTATCAGGATCTCGACGAACTCGACGACATCGGCCCAATCGATCTGCATATCAGCGGCTGCATCAACTCATGCGGGCATCATCACAGCGGACATATCGGCGTGCTGGGCGTCGACAAGGACGGGCGCGAGTGGTATCAGGTCACGCTCGGCGGATCGGACGGCAGCGCGGCGAGCGGCGCGGCGCAGCCGGGCAAGGTGATCGGGCCGTCGTTCAGCGCGGCGGAAGTGCCCGACGTCATCGAGGCGATCATGACGACCTATCGCGACGCGCGCGAGCGTCATGAGCGTTTCATCGATACGGTGCGACGCCTGGGGATCGAACCGTTCAAGCTTGCCGCAAACGCAGCCCGTGCGAATGATGAGGTGACGGCATGAACGAGATTCGAGGCATGTGCATTCTCACGCAGCAGGATCATGACGCGGATACGAATGAACGCGTCGCGATCCTCGCGAACGACGCCGATCCGCACACGCTGAAGGGTCAGCTGGCAGCACTCGATCGTATCGAATTACATTTTCCGCATTTCACCGATGGCCGCGCGTACAGCCAGGCTTATCTGCTGCGCAAGCGTCTGGGTTTCGCGGGAGATCTTCGCGCGACCGGCGATGTGCTGATCGATCAGCTCGTGCAGATAGCGCGAACCGGGTTTTCGAGCGCGGTGCTGAAAGACGGGATGGACGTCGCGGATGCCCAACGGCAGTTCGCGCGTTTCGCTGGCTATTATCAGGGTGATCTGGCGTCACACTGAACCGCCCATTCGAACCGATATAAGCCCTCTTCAGCGCCTTTCAAGCCCCGCCCCGAGAAAATAAATCGCACTGGAAACATAGCGCTCCGGTATTGAAACGATAGCCTTCGCACCTACCTTGGATGCATAGGCAGCGACACCCCGCGCTGTCGTTTCAACTTCCTGCTGCCGGCCTCGTTGGCCGCATTATCGGAGACTGGACCATGAGCGACTTTTATTTTGGCGGCGACGTTTTCTCGGAACTGGACCGCGTGCAGCGGCAGGTGTCCTCGCTGTTCGGCAATCTTCCTTCCAGCATTCGTTCGAGCCGTGCGGATGCGTTCCCTCGCCTGAATATCGGCAGCACTGACGATGCGATTCACGTCGTCGCGTTCGCGCCCGGTGTCGAGCCTTCTTCGCTCGATGTCACCGTCGACAAGGGCACGCTCACCATCAGCGGCGAGCGCAAGCAGCAAGTCGTCGCGCAAGGCACGCGAAGCTATGCGAAAGAGCGTTTCGCCGGCGGTTTTCGTCGCGTGATCGAGCTGCCGCAGAACGCCGATACCGACAAGGTCGAAGCGCGTTACGAAAACGGCACGCTGTCCATCACCATCGGCAAGCGCGAAGCGTCGAAGCCGCGCGCGATCAACATTCAGTAAGCGAGAGCACATCATGACCGACAACACGCAAGTCGCAGCCAAGGACACGAACGAAGTGACGCGCAAGAACGAAGACACGACGCGCCGCCCGACGGTGACGCCCGCGGTCGATATCGTCGAGGACAGCCACGGCATCACGCTGTGGGCCGATCTTCCCGGCGTGCCGCGCGAGAAGCTCGACGTGAAAGTGCACGATGCGCGCCTCACCATCGAAGCCGAAGCGCAATTGCCCGTGCAGGGCGCCGTTCGCGTGCATCACGCCGAATTGCGCGCGCCGCGTTTCGCACGCGCCTTCACAGTGAGCGACGACTTCGACACGACGAAGATCGATGCCAACCTCACCAACGGTGTGCTCAAGCTCACGATTCCGCGTCGCGAGGAAGCGCGTCCGCGTCGTGTCGACGTGCGGGCGGGCTAAGCGCCACAAGCAATTCAAATCGGTTCTGTTCGAACGGCCGCGACTTTTTCGCGGCCGTTTTTTATTGCGCCCAATTCCCGCCTTCTATAATCTTCAACGGCGGCTCGTGCCGCCCATATTCATAACTCATAGATTGAAGGGACTATCGTGAAGAGGCTGTTGACGGTGTTGTTGGGTTCGATGCTGACCGTATCGATCGGAGCGCATGCAAAGGAATGGTCGACGATCCGCTTCGGTGTCGATGCAAGTTATCCGCCTTTCGAATCGAAAGCACCCGACGGCACGCTGGTCGGCTTCGACATCGACGTCGGCAACGAACTGTGCCGGCGTCTCAACGCGAAATGCGTGTGGGTGGAAAACGCATTCGACGGCATGATTCCTGGACTCAAGTCGCGCAAGTTCGACGGCGTGCTCTCCACGATGTCGATGACGCCTGCGCGCGTCAAGCAGATCGCCTTCTCCAGCAAGCTCTTCCACGTACCCACGCGGCTCGTCGCGAAGCGCGATTCGAGCATCCAGCCGACGGCGCAAGCGCTCGCGGGCAAGACGGTCGGCGTCGAACAGGGTTCGATGCAGGAAACCTATGCGAAGGTCCACTGGGGCGCGCAGGGCGTGAAGGTCGTATCGTATGCGGATCAGGATCAGGTCTATCAGGACCTGCTCGCTGGCCGGCTCGACGCCTCTCTGCAAAACGCCGTGCAGGCCGAGCGCGGCTTTCTCGACACGCCGCGCGGCAAGCCCTACGGCTTCGCAGGCGGCGCGCTCGAAGACAGCGCGATCTTCGGACCCGGCACGGCCATCGGCCTGCGGAAGGAAGACACCGACCTGAAAGAGAAGCTCGACGGCGCCATCGCCGCGATGATCAAGGACGGCACGTACAAGCGCATCGAGCAGAAGTATTTCGACTTCGATATCTACGGCGAATAACGAACAACGGCCATGACGCAGCCCGCGAACGATGAATCCGCTGTGCATCGCGCAGCCGCGCAAGGCTACACGGCCAACGCCGACAGCTACGTACGCGGGCGGCCCGATTATCCGCCGCAACTCGCTGGCTGGCTCACGGATACGCTCGGGTTGAAGTCGGGCGCGAGCGTCGTCGATCTCGGCGCGGGCACCGGCAAGTTCACGCCGCGTCTCGTGCAGACGGGCGCGCGCGTGATCGCAATCGAGCCGGTCGATTCGATGCGCGCGAAACTCGCCGCCGCCCTGCCCGGTGTCGAGGCGCTCGCGGGCACGGCGCAATCGATACCGCTCGCGGACGCATCCGTCGATGCGCTCGTGTGCGCGCAGTCGTTTCACTGGTTCGCGAGCCGCGCGGCGCTCGATGAGATTCATCGCGTGCTGAAGCCGGGCGGACGGCTCGGGCTCGTATGGAATCTGCGCGATGCGCGCGTGCCGTGGGTCGCGAAGCTCGACGCCATCGTCAACCGATACGAAGGCGATACGCCGCGCTATTACTCCGGCGCATGGCGCGATGCGTTTCCGCATGAAGGCTTCGGTCCGCTCGTCGAAACGCATTTCTCGCTCGGGCACACGGGCGCGCCCGAAGACGTGATCGTGCATCGCGTGCGCTCGACGAGCTTCATCGCGTCGTTGCCCGAAGCCGCGCGCGCCGCCATCGATGAAGACGTGCGCAAGCTGATCGATGCCGAACCCGAACTGAGCGGCAAACGCGAAGTGACCGTGCCTTACGAGACCGCGGCGTTCGTCGCGATCAGGCAATGAAGTGAAGTTCGTCGACAAAAAAGGAGACGGCGATGGCGACGCTCAAACAGATGCAGGCCAGGTTGAAGAAACTGCGCGCACAGGCCGAAAGCCTGATCGCGGATCGCGCGCAAGCCGTGCTCAACGATATCCGCGCGATGATGGAAAGGCACGGCCTCACGACTGACGATATCGAACGGCACGGCAAGAAGGCCAAACGCGCCGCAAAGCCGCAGGTGGCCTATCCGGCGCCGGCGGGCCGCCATCAGGCGATGACGAAGCTCGCGAAGAAAGGCAAGCTGCCCGCGAAGTACCGCAATCCCAAGACGGGCGAAACGTGGAGCGGCTGGGCGCGGCCGCCTGCGTGGATCGCGAACGTGAAGGATCGCAGCAAGTTTCTGATCGATGCCGAAGGTGCGCCGAGCGCGGCCAAACCGAAGCCGGCGGCCAAGAAAGCGGCGGCGAAGAAGACTGTGGCAAAGAAAGCGGCAACAGCGAAGAAGTCCGCGCCGGCCGCGAAGAAAAAAGCGGCGATACCTGCAGCGAAGAAAACCGGCGCCACGGCCAAGCCAGCGGCGAAGCGCAGCGCGCCGCGCAAACGCGCAACGAAAGCTGCGACCGTGTCCGTGCCGGAGCCCGCGCCGATTATATCGACGCCAACGACGACCGACGAGGCATCCACGTAAGGCTCAGCCTTGCCGTTTTTGCATGAAGGCGCGAAAGAATCGACATGGGTGCGCGAGCGAAAGCCGCGCACCCGCGAGGCGCTTCGGCATCGGCACAATGCTTGCGTGGATATCGACGCACATGCCGAGAACGTCGAGGACATCATGCATCATTCGATCGAATCCAACGAACTGACTCATATCGATCTGGCGCGATTCCAGGTCGTGCAGGTTTCCGACGGCACCTTTACCGTCGTGTTGTGGGAAGCGCCCGGGCGCGACGAGCAAGCCTCCACGCTGACGATTCGTCTATGCGATCCGCTCAATCCGGTGCGTCGGAAAGACGTCTGCGAACACTTGCGAGCGCATCTCGCGGTGTCGCGACGGACAAAGCGGCGCGCGAAGCCGTGATCTGATCGCGCGCGGCGTCATCCCATTGTTTGAGATCGACGAAAACTCAATTGGCATTTGGTGGGATTAAAAATCGGCGAAGGACTTATAGACTGCGTTCACATGTCGGGGCCGTTTCGTAGCAAACAACGCGCTTTCCGATTGCCGCATGTCCCTTTCTCTTCGTCGGAGCATTCTCGTGAACAAGCGATTCGTCGTAGGCTTTGCCATTGCATTGAGTTCTGTTTTCGCCGGTTCGGCATTTGCAAGCGGATATGGTCCGGCGCCGCATTATCGTCCGGATGTCGGTGCGCCTGCCTCGCAGCACGGCGTGAGCGCGCAGACCTTCGCGGCGGAAGAAGCCGCGCAAGGACGCAGCGATTTCAACGCGACTCCGCGCACCGCGCAGACTCAGGACGGGCAGGTTTCGGCGTCCGTCAATTCTCAAGTATCGCAATAATTTTCGAATGAGCGGACATGATGTTCAATCATCGTGTCCGTTTCAATTGGCCTTAATTGTTTTTTCCAGAAAATCCCAGAGCGCATCGTCCACTGAATACGGGACGTTGAATCGAAAGCAATTGCTTTCCGCGTCATTCGGACGGAAATACGAACCCGGCGCGAGCCATACGCCGTGTTGCAGTGCGCGCGTGGCGACCACGCTTCCCGCTGCCGGATCGATCGGCAACGCGCCCCACACGAAAAGCCCAGCGCGCGGTCGTCGAAACAGCTCGACGCCGAGTGCGTCCATGCGTTCCTCGACGAGCGCATGCGCATCCTTCAGCTTCTCCACGACGAATTCGACGTGTCGCGCATAGCGCCCTTCCGTCAGCACTTTCTCGACGATGCGCTCCGTCGCTTCCGATGACGTGAGGCCCACGGCCATCTTCGTACGCGCCAGCTCGCGCAACACGTCGCGCTCCGCCACGACATAACCGCAACGCAGCGCGGGCGTGATCGTCTTCGCGAAACCGCCGACGTACAGCACGCGGCTTAAGCCCTCCATCGCCGCGAGCAAGGGCGCGCCGGGCGGCGCGAGTTCGCGCGTCACATCGTCCTCGACGACCCACAGACCGTGACGCTCCGCGATCTGCATCAGACGGAATGCGGACGCCATGCCGAAGGTCGCGCCCGTCGGATTCTGCAAGGTCGTGTTGAGAAACACCGCTTTCGGCCGATGCTCGATCACGATGCGCTCGAACACATCCGTATCGATGCCCGCCGCGGTGCGCGGCACGCCGTGCACCTGCAGGCCCGCGAGCCGCAGAATCTGCAGCAGATTGCAGTAGCCGGGATCTTCTACGACGACCGCATCGCCCGTCCGCAGCAACGTCCGCACGATCAGATCGAGCGCCTGCGTCGCGCCCGCGGTCAGCAGGACATTGGACGATGCATCGACCGGCAGGCCATGACGGTCGAGCTGCTCGGCGATCCGCTCGCGCAGCGGCGCGAAGCCATACGGATGCCCGTAGTCCGCGATGCGCGCCGCCGGCACGCGACTCACCGCGCGCAGCGCATGTTGCAGGCCGCTTTCATTGATCCATTCGTTCGGCAGCCAGCCGCAGCCGGACTTGATCGGCACGGAGTGATCGGCGAATACATCCGATAAAAGCCAGGTCGCGGTGAGACTCGGCGGCTGCCACTCGACGGCGCGCACCCGCTCGCTGCGCCCCCGCAAAGCCACGCGATAACCCGAGCCGCGCCGCGCGGTGACGAGGCCCATCGATACGAGCCGGCCATAGGCTTCCGTCACCGTGAAGGTGCTGAGGCTCTCCGCTTCGGCGAGACGCCGCACAGACGGCAGCAGCGCGCCCGCGCGCAGCGTCTGCTCCTCGATCGCCATGGAGAACGCGCGCACCAGTTGTTCGACGAGCGTCGGCGCCTGACGGGAGCCGCGCTCCAGCTTGAGTTCGATCATGGATTCGAGAATAGCGCGACAACCACGCGCTGACCAGCACAGTTCGCAGCATTTTGCCAGCACAGTTAGCAGCGCAGTGAAGCAACTGTCTATGCCGTGCAATTTTGCCGAGGAATACAGTGCAGTGACCGTTCTTTCCGAGGAGGAGACCCGCCATGAATGCACGCCCCGTCATCGACGACCTTTCATCGTTCTGGATGCCGTTCACCGCCAATCGCCAGTTCAAGGCCGCACCAAGGCTGCTCGAAAGCGCGAAAGGCATGTACTACCGCTCGACCGATGGCCGCGAGGTGCTCGACGGCACGGCGGGTCTGTGGTGCGTGAACGCAGGCCATTGCCGGGAAGAGATCGTCGATGCGGTGACGAGGACGCTCGGCACGCTCGACTTTGCGCCGACCTTCCAGATGGGCCACCCGATTGCGTTCGAAGCCGCGACCAAGGTCGCCAGCCTGATGCCCGAAGGACTCGATCGCATCTTCTTCACCAACTCGGGCTCGGAGTCGGTCGATACGGCGCTGAAGATCGCGCTCGCCTATCATCGCGCACGCGGCGAAGGCCAGCGCACGCGTCTGATCGGCCGCGAGCGCGGCTATCACGGCGTCGGCTTCGGCGGCATTTCGGTCGGCGGGATCGCGCCGAATCGCAAGACGTTCTCGGGCGCGCTGTTGCCGGCGGTCGATCATCTGCCGCATACGCACGATCTCGCGCACAACGCGTTCACGAAGGGGCAGCCCACGTGGGGCGATCATCTCGCCGACGATCTGGAGCGCATCGTCGCGCTGCACGATCCGTCCACGATCGCCGCCGTGATCGTCGAGCCGCTGGCCGGTTCCACGGGCGTGCTGGTGCCGCCGCAGGGCTATCTGCAGAAGCTGCGCGAGATCTGCACGAAGTACGGCATTCTGCTGATTTTCGATGAAGTCATCACCGGCTTCGGACGTCTGGGCAAGGCAACGGCGAGCGAGTACTTCGGCGTCACGCCGGACCTCATCACGATGGCTAAGGCGATCAACAACGCAACCATTCCGATGGGCGCGGTCGCCGCGCATCGCAACGTGCACGACACGGTCGTCAACGCGGGCGCGGCCAACGCGATCGAACTGTTCCACGGCTACACGTATTCGGCGCACCCGGTCGCGACCGCCGCGGCAATCGCGACGCTCGATCTCTATCAACGCGACAAGCTGTTCGAACGCGCGGCCTCGAAGGCCGAAAAGTTCGAAAGCGCCGCCCACGCGCTGCGCGACGCGCCGTACGTGAAGGACATTCGCAATCTCGGTCTCGTCGCGGGCATCGAGCTGGATTCGCGCGACGGCGCGCCGGGCGCGCGTGCGTATGAGGTGTTCGTCAAGTGCTTCGAGGCGGGCGTGCTCGTGCGTTACACCGGCGATATCCTCGCGTTCTCGCCGCCGCTCATCATCGAAGATGATCAGATCGATCAGATCTTCGGCACGGTCAGGAAGGCGCTGGAAAGCGTGAAATAAGCGGCTTTCTCGTCGATCAGACAGCCCGGTTCCTCGCGATGAGGACCGGGCTTTTTTATCGTTCCATGACGAGCAATGTCGATGTCGCCGATGCGAACAGCCGGCCGCTCGCATCCTTGAGCGTCGCTTCGGCGAACGCGGCGCGGCGCCCGATGGACAACACGCGCCCTTCCGCGCGCAGCAGACCCGAATCGCGCGTGACCGCCTTGTGATACGCGACCTTCAGTTCGAGGGTCGTGTATGCCTGCGTCGCGGTCAGGCATGAATGCACCGCGCATCCGCACGCGGAATCGAGCAGCGTCGCAGCATAACCGCCGTGCACGGTGCCGATCGGGTTATACGCATGATCGCCTGGCACGCCCGCGAACACCGCCCTGCCCGCTTCGACCTCGATGAAATCGAAATCGAGCGACACGAGAATGCCCGGTTTGCGCTTTGATGCGATCAGCTTGCGCAGTTGCGCGAGACCATCGAGGCCTGCGGCCGTTTCTTCGATCAGGCTCATTGGGTCGCCTCCGTCTTCGCAGTAGCGGTCTTGATCACATCGTCATCGCCGGTCACGCTCCAGCCGCCGCCGAGCGAGCGATACAGCGCCACCGCCGCGAGCGCATGCTCACGCTTCGACTGATTCAGCGCATCGGCATCGCGCAGATACGATTGCTGCGCGTCGAGCACATCGAGAAAGCTGGCCGCGCCGCCCTTGTACAACTGCGTCGACAGCGTGAGCGACTGGTCCGATGCGGCGAGCGCATCGGTCAGGCGCGCGGTCGATTCGGTCGTGCTGACGAGATCGCTGCGCGTATCCTCGACGTCCTTCAGCGCTTCGAGCATGGTCTGACGCAGATGCAATTCCGACTCGCGCATCCGGCTCTCGTTCTGCTCGATCTCCGCCGTGATGCGGCCCGCGTTGAAGATCGGGCTCGTCGCGTTGAGCGCGGCGGAGAAGAGATTGTCGGTGAGCGTCGGCAAACCGAGATACGACGACGCCAGCAAGCCATCCGACAATCGCAGCGAAAACTTCGGATAGCGCTCCGCCCGCGCGACGCCCACTTCCGCCGCGCGCTGCTGCACAGTCGCATACGCAACGAGCACATCGGGGCGGCGCAGCAACGCTTCGGACGGCAGCATCTGCGGCGCGCCGCTCGCCGGCACAGGAATGACGGGCGCCGCGCCCGCATTCGCGAGCATCAGCTTGTCGACGGATTCCGGCGTGCGGCCCGAATACACCGCGATCAGGCTCAACTGATGCTGAATCGTCGCCTGCGTGCGCGGGATGCGCGACAGCAGATCGCTCAGCTGATTCTGCGCGCGCGCGACATCGAGCTTCGTCGACAGGCCGTATTGCAGGCGGCGTTGCGTCAGCTTCAGCGCGCGCTCGCGAATCTCCTGGTTGTCTTGCAGGATCTTCAGTTCGGCCTGCGCCCAGCGCAGATCGACATACGCAGCGGCCGTGTCGGCGGCGAGCGCGAGCCTGATCTGATCGGCGGCGTGTTCGCGGCCGACGAGCTGCGCCTGCGATGCCAGCAACTCCAGACGCTCGCCGCCGAACACATCCGGCGTCCAGCTGAGCGTCAGGCCCACGCCCGCCTGCTTCACATAGCCGAGCGGCGGCGGCGTGTTCTGGCGCGTGTAGGCGCCGCCGGCGTTCGCGTCCAGTTGCGGGAGCAGCGCGGCGCGGCGTTGCGTCGTCAGCGCTTGCGCCTGTTTCACGCGCTCGACGGCGGCCTGAAGATCCAGGTTCTCATTGAGCACCGAGGCAACGAGTTCGTGCATGACCGGATCGTTGAACTGATTCCACCATGCCGTGGGATCGACGGCCTGCTTCGGCGCATCGACGCTCCAGTCGGCGGGCGCGGTCGCGTTCACGGTCGCGGGAAGATCGGCGTGCGTGGCGGGCGGCACCGCGCACGCGGCGAGCGTCATGCCTGTCACGCAGGCGAGTATTGCGACGAGAAGTTTATTCATGTTCCAGGCTTCCACATAGGGCTGGGGTCAATGTGCATCGGACGAAGGCGGCGCGCTCGTGATCGGCTTCGCGAACATCACGGTCATCAGGCCGAACAGGAAGCACAGCGCGAGCACGTAGAAGCAATCGGCGAAGGTCAGCACGAGCGCTTCGCGCATCACGAGCGCATGCAACGATGCGAGGCCTGCTTGCGACGCATTCAGCGCATCGCCCGCGGCGGATGCGAGATGCGCCGAGCTGCGCGCGAGCAGATCGTCGATGACGGGACGGCCCACCGTCACGTTCTCGTTCAGACGCAGATAGTGCAGGTTGAGACGATCGTTGAGCATCGTCGCGCTCACCGCGATACCGATCGCGCCGCCGAGATTGCGCATCAGATTGAACAGTCCGCTCGCCGATTTGAGGCGCGACGGCGGCAGCGAACCGAGCGCCATCGTGACGATGGGCGGCACCGCGAATTGCTGGCCGATGCCGCGCAACGCCTGCGGCAGGAGGAACTGTTGCCAGCCCCAGTCGTGCGTCAACGGCGTATAGAAATAACAGCCCGCGCCGAAGCAGATCAGACCGAATGCGAGCAGCACGCGCATGTCGATGAAGCGCGACGCGAACGCATATACGCCGATCGACAGCAACTGGAAGCAACCGACGGAAAGCAGCACGAGACCCGTATCCAGCGAATCGAAGCCGCGCACGCGCGCGAGAAACACCGGCGTCAGAAACACCGACACGAAGATGCCGATGCCCGTCACGAACGACAGCAGACTGCCTATCGCGAAGTTGCGCACCGCGAGCGCGCGCAGATCGACGACCGGATCCTTCGCCGTGAACGCGTGCACGAAAAACAGAAAGCCGCAGATCGCCGAGATCCATGCACACACGATGATCACATCGTCGCCGAACCAGTTCTTGCGCGGCCCTTCTTCGAGCACGTATTCCAGGCAGCCGAGAAAGCCCGACATCAGCACGATGCCGAGATAATCGCCCTTCTTCAGCAGCGGAAGATTCGGCTCGTCGACGTGCACATACTTCGGCACCAGCAGCGCGACGACGAGGCCCGGCACCACGTTCAGATAGAAGAGCCAGTGCCATGACCATTGATCGGTGATCCATCCGCCGATCACCGGCCCGACCGCCGGCGCGAGCGACGCAAGCGCGCCGATCGTCGTCGATGCAATCAATCGCTGCTTGCCGGGGAACAGCACGAAAGCGGTCGTGAAGACGGTCGGGATCATCGCGGCGCCGGCCGCGCCTTGCAGGCCGCGAAAGAGGATCATCGAATTGATGTCCCACGCGATGCCGCACAGCATGCTCGTGATCGTGAAACCGATCGCCGACGCGACGAACAGCCAGCGCGTGGAGAACACTTTCGAGAGCCAGCCCGACATCGGAATGACAAGGATCTCGGCGATCAGATACGAGGTCTGCACCCAGGACAATTCGTCCTGACTCGCGGACAGGCCGCCGCCGATGTCCTTCAGCGACGACGCCACGATCTGGATATCGAGCGTCGCCATGAAGAAGCCGAGGCACATCAGCGCGAACGCGAACACGCGCTGTTTGATCGGCTGGCTCGTGGGATCGAGGGGAACGGTGTGGGTCATCGCCGCGCCCCTCAACCGTTCGACTGCTTGGCGAGATGAACCTTGACCGTCGCGGAAAGACCCGGACGCAGCACGGCTTCCATGCCCTTCGGCACGTCGAGACGGATTCGCACGGGCACGCGCTGCACGATCTTCGTGAAGTTGCCGGTGGCGTTCTCGGCGGGCAGCACGCTGAAGGTCGCGCCGGTCGCGGGCGCGAGGCTCTCGACATGGCCGGTGAGCGGCACGCTCGATGCATCGAGTTCGACGTCGGCTTCGTCGCCCGCGCGCATCTTCTTCAGTTGATCTTCCTTGAAGTTGGCGTCGACCCAAAGACCGGTGGACGGCACCACGGTCAAGAGCGACGTGCCGACATTCGCGAGCACGCCCACGCGGGCCGTGCGATTACCGACGTAGCCGTCGACGGGCGCGCGGATCGTCGTGTATTCGACATTCAGCTCCGCGACGCGGCGCGCGGCCTCGACCGTCGCGACACGCGCCTGCGCATCCGCGATCTGCGCTTCGATGACGCTCAACTGACGCTTCGCGGCAACCAGCGACGCGCCGCTGCGATCCACCGCCGCCTGCGCCTTCGTATAGTCCGCGTCCGCCCGCTCGACGATCTGGTTCGATACGGCGTCGTCCTTCACGAGTTCGCGATAGCGCACCCGGTCCTGCCCGCTGCGCGTCAGCTCCGCCGACGATGCGCGCACTTCCGCCTGCTGCTGATTGATCACGGCCGCCTGCAGCGCATCCTTGGCCTGCAGCTCGACGACCGCCGCGCGGGCGCTCGACAGTTCGGCATCCGCTTGCGCGAGGCGCGCGTCGTAGTCGCGCGAATCGAGGCGGATCAGAACCTGACCCGCCTTGACGCGCTGGTTGTCCTGCACGAGCACATCGGTGACGAAGCCGTTCACCTTTGGCGCGAGCACGGTGACATCGCCGCCGACGTAGGCATCGTCGGTCGTCTGAACGAAGCGCAGCACGAGCGCCCAGTATGTCGCCGCAGCGATCAACGCAATCCCGACCAGGCCGAGCGCGAGCAGCATCCAGGGAATCTTGCGCGCCGGCCGCGCGAGGGTGGGCGCGGCAACCGAGGGGAGATCCGTCACAGGAGTCGTCATTTGTGATTATAGTGCATATGCACAATTCAGATTGAGAGAATGGGCGAATCCGCTGCCCGTCATAGCCCGGAAGACTAGTTGTGCATATGCACCAAGTCAACTGTCACCGGACACACGAATGAATAACGCTGCCGGAAAGAATCGCTCAGCGCCTTATGCCGTAAGGCTTCGCGTGTCGGACGGCAGACTCTCGCCGGCGCAAAACTGCACTGCGTGCTCGACGAACGCCCGCACCTTGGCCGGCAACAGCGCGCGCGTGCTGTACGCGATGCGAATCTCGATGGCCGCATCGACGCGTTCATAGGCATCGAGCAGCGTGACGAGCCTGCCTGCCGCCACCTCGTGCGCGACCAGCGCGGTCGGCAGCACGCCGATGCCGAGGCCTTGCAGCACCATCTCGCGATTGAATACGGCGCTGTTCGACGCGATGTCGTGATTGAGCGGCACGCGCACGTCCTCGCCGCCGATGCGAAACGTGAGCGCGGGCTTGCGGATCGACGGAGACATCGGCACGAACTGATGATCGACCAGTTCGGACGGATGGCGCGGCGCGGGACGCTGCGCGAGATATGCCGGGCTCGCGACGAGCACGAGCGGAATGGTTTCGAGCAGACGCGTGACGACGGTATCGGTGGAGAGCATGAAAGGCAGCACGATGGCGAGATCGTAGCCTTCGCCGACGAGATCGATGGGCCGCTCGGTCAGCGTGACGTCGAGGCGCACCTGCGGATGCGCGCGCCTGAAGCTGGCGACGAGCGGCGCGTAACGGCTCGTCATGACCGTCGTATGGGCGACGAGCCGCAGCAGTCCAGTTGCTTCGCTTGCGCGGTTCGACGCGCGTTCTTCCATTGCCTGGAGTTCGTCGAGCAGACGCGAGCAGTCGATGAAAAAACGCTCGGCGGTTTCGGTCAGCGAGATCTGCCGCGTCGTCCGATTGAAGAGCCGGCTGCCGAGCCGCTCTTCGAGGCCCGCAATCGCGCGCGACACGACGGGCGGCGACAAGCCGAGTATGTCGGCCGCACGCGCGAAGCTCTTCGCTTCGACTACCGTGCAAAACACCTTCAGGCTCGTCAGATGATCCATGTGCGTGATCGTGATGCGTGCGGGGAGCCTCGATCATGGCATGAAGCGGCGCGCCATGCCCGACACGATGAGACGATCGCGCGGTTTTACGAGCCGCGCGAGCATTCACGCGGGAGCGGCGCGCGCCTAAAGTTCACCCATGCCATCCAGATGGCCAACCAGTGAACCAAGGAGCACACCATGTCACGTCTTTCCCAGATCAATGTCAACGAAGCCACGGGCGTCACCGCCGATCTGTTCGCCGCGATCAAGAAGGCAGTCGGCCGCGTGCCGAACGCCTACGCGACCATCGGCACGCACAGCCCTGCCGCGCTCGGCGCCACGCTCAACGGCGATGCGATTCTCGCGAAGAGCAGCCTGAGCAAGGCCGATGTGGAGGCGATCAAGCTCGCCGTCAGCGAACTCGCGGGTTGTGATTACTGTGCCGCTGCGCATACGGTCGTCGGGAAGATGGTCGGGCTTTCGCAAGAGGAAACGCAACAGATCCGCGCGGGTGAAGCGACTGGCAATGCGAAGCGTGATGCGCTCGTGAAGTTCGTGCGCTACGTTGCGGGTTCTACCGGCACGATCGACGCGGCGCGTCTGGGCGAAGTGCGCGAAGCTGGTTACTCGGAAGCGCAAGTGATCGATGCGTTGTTCGCGATGAGCGTCATCAACTTCACGAACCTCGTGAATCGGGTGAACGACACGACGATCGACTTCCCGGCGCTCGTCTAAGTCTGCGCGGTACCCTTGGAAAGCCGGTCGATCACGGAACTCACGAGATCGATCGGTATCGGAAAAACGATCGTCGAGTTCTTGTCGCCGGCGATCGTCGTGAGGGTTTGCAGATACCGCAACTGCATCGCCTGCGGCGCCTTTGCGAGCATCTGCGCCGCCTGCAAGAGTTTTTCGGAAGCCTGCAACTCGCCTTCCGCATGAATGATCTTCGCGCGACGCTCGCGCTCCGCTTCTGCCTGCCGGGCAATCGCACGAATCATCGTCTCGTTGATGTCGACGTCCTTGATCTCCACGTTCGACACCTTGATGCCCCACGCGTCCGTCTGCGAATCGAGCACGCGCTGGATGTCGCTGTTGAGACGCTCGCGCTCGGACAGCAGTTCATCGAGCTCGTGTTTGCCGAGAATCGCGCGCAAGGTGGTTTGCGAGAGCTGGCTGGTCGCTTCGAGAAAGCGCGCGACCTGAATCACCGCCTTCTCCGGATCGACGACACGAAAGTACACGACCGCATTCACCTTCACCGAGACGTTGTCGCGCGTGATGACGTCCTGCGGAGGCACGTCGAACACGACGGTGCGAAGGTCCATGCGCACGACCTGCTGCACGACCGGAATGATGAGCACGAGTCCCGGTCCCTTCACTTTCCAGAAGCGCCCGAGCATGAACACGACGCCGCGTTCGTACTCGCGAAAAATCCGCACCGCCGACGCCACGATGAAAATAACGAGCGCGATCAGAATCCCGCTGAAACCAAAAGTAAGCCCCATTTTTCAAGCCTCGTTGTTGATGTGTTTCAGAAATGGCCAACCTCGCGTTCGCCTTCGAGCGGCTCGACGGTCAGCGTGAGACCGTGACGCGAAATCACCCGCACGCGCGCGCCTTCGCCCGGCAATGCCGCCTGCGCGGCGGAGCGCACGCGCCAGCGTTCGCCCTGCACGCGCGCCCAGCCGTTGCCGACATCGGGCGCCGCGCCTTCGTTCGTCAGCATCACGCCGACACTGCCGAGCATCGCTTCGGCGCCGCTCACGACGGGCCGCTTGCGCGCCTTCAACGCGACGCCCGACACGGTGAAGACGAACAGCGCCGTAAACAGCGCGAGCCCGATGACGATGCCGATCGGAACGCCGAAGCCGGGAACATCGGTATCGATCAGCATCAGCGCGCCGATAGCGAACGCGATCACTCCGCCGATGCCGAGCGAGCCGAACGTCGGCAGAAACATTTCCGCGACCAGGAAGCCCAGTCCGAGCACGATCAATCCCAGTCCGACGAAATTGATGGGCAAGAGTTGCAGAGCGAACAAGCCGACCAGCAGACAGATCGCGCCCGCGACGCCCGGCAGCACCATGCCGGGATTGGCGAACTCGAAGAAGAGCCCGTACATGCCGATCATCATCAGAATGAGCGCGACGCTCGGGTCCGTGATCGTCGCCAGAAAGCGGCTGCGCCAGTCGGGTTGCAGCACGATCACCGGCGCCTGCTTCGTCGCGAGCACGTGAGCCCCGCTTGCGGTGGTCACGCGCCGGCCGTCGAGTTTCGCGAGCAGATCGGGCACGTCGCTGGCGGTCAGGTCGATCACTTTCTGCTCCAGCGCTTCCGTCGCCGAGAGCGCCACCGCTTCGCGCACCGCGCGCTCGGCCCATTGCACGTTGCGCCCGCGCAATTGCGCGAGGCCGCGTATGTAGGCGGCGGCGTCCTGCATCTGCTTGCGGGTTTCGGTCGACTGTGCGGTCGCGGCCTTGCTCGCACCCGCCGGCTCGCGCTCCGATCCGCCCAGCCCGAGCTGAACCGGCGACGCCGCGCCGAGATTCGTGCCGGGCGCCATCGCAGCGATATGGCTCGCGTAGGTGATGTACGTGCCCGCGCTCGCCGCGCGCGCGCCGCTCGGCGCGATGAACGCGGCGACCGGCACCGGCGACGCGAGAATCGCCTGAATGATCGAGCGCATCGAGAGATCGAGTCCGCCCGGCGTGTCGAGTTCGAGCACGGCAAGTTGCGCGTGTTCGTCGGCGGCGCGGGCGAGCGCGCGCACGACGAAATCCGCGCTCGCCGGGCCGATCGCGCCTTTGAGCGGAATCACGACGACCGGCGCGGCGGCGGCTGCGCTCATCGGCGTGCTTAACGGCGTGAACAGGCACGCGAACAGCAGCAGCGCGCGGCACACGCGCCTCCACAGCCAGTCAGCGAGGTTCGTTCTCATCGGCGAAAACCGCGGGCGCGGGCGCGCCACGGTTCCTCGTGTTCGGTCTCCCTTTCAGCTTAGGCCAATTACGCGATCACGGACGCCGTGTCGTGCGGTCGATGACCTTTTCGACATCGGCCGTCTCGCCGAGCGCCGATACGAAGCGCGCCTCGTCGAAATCGCGCGACACGCAGCCGTCGAGATAGATGAAGCGGCGCTGCAGCGTGAGCCACAGGCTCGTTTTCTCGCGCCACTGCAGCGACGCGTTCAGCGAATTCAGACGCCGCGTCACGCTTTCGGCGATTTCCTTGTCGTAGTCGTAGCTGTTCGCGAGACGGCAGCGGCCCGCGATCCAGCAACTGTTGCCGCGCTCGATGCGGTAATGCGCTTCGTCGAGCCATTCCTGCGTTGTTTCGAGCGGGCCGAGCGGCGCGGCGCAATCCGCAATCGCGCTCGATACGTGCAGAAAGGGATCGTTGCCGCGGTTCTCCCGCGTGTCGTCGGCGCGCGATGCGAGCGATGATGCGGCCAGCACGGCGAGCGCGAACACCGTTCTGCCTTTTGAAATCCTCTTGTTCATCGTGCGCGCCTCTGAACGAGCCATCGTCCAGACAGCATAACGTTGCGCGGAGAAGCCGGTAAACTCTCCGTGTGGCCACTTCTCGCAGCGAGACCGACATGAAACAGGCACTTCATCATCTGACGGTCGCGACAGGCTCGCGCGGCCTGCACGAAGTCACCCGCGACATCGATCACTGGATCGATCTTCAGGACGTCCGCACCGGCCTGCTCACGCTGTTTTGCCGCCATACGTCGGCATCGCTGCTGATTCAGGAGAACGCCGACCCCGACGTGCGTGCGGACCTCGAGCGCTATTTCGAAACGGTGGCGCCCGAGGCGCCCGGCCGTTACGTGCACGACACTGAAGGTCCGGACGACATGCCCGCGCATCTGCGCACCGCGCTCACCAACGTGCAGTTGTCGATTCCGGTCGAGGCCGGCCGGATGGTGCTCGGTACGTGGCAAGGGATCTACGTATTCGAGCATCGGACGGCGCAGCAAGATCGCGAACTCGTCTTGCATCTGATCGGCGAGTGACCTAGTATACGCACCGCGTATATTCTGGGAGCGGTGACGGTGACTCAAGATCTCCAGCAGCAGACGATTCTTCGCGACGCCATGCGGCGTCTGAACATGACCCGCGACGCGTTCGCCGCGCGCATCGGCGTGACGCGGCGGGCGCTCGATACGTGGCTGCTGCCGGACGAATCGCCGGAATCGCGCGCGATGCCGGAAATCGCGGCGCGCTATGTCGGTGAGATTCTGGGCGGCATGCCGGACGCGTCCGCATATACGCAAAGCGCATATCCATCGATCGAATTCGAAGGCCGGCCGCAACTGCTCTCGATCGACCAGTTCTCGCGCGAATCGGCTGAAGCGCTGTTCCGAACGGCGGACATGATGCAGCCCATCGCGCGCCGCAAGAAGATCACGCGCGTGCTCGAAGGCGCGGTGCTCGCCAATCTGTTCTTCGAAGCCAGCACGCGCACCCGCGTGAGCTTCGGTGCGGCGTTCGCGCGGCTGGGCGGTTCGGTCTGCGACACGACCGGCTTCACCTTTTCGTCGATGGCGAAGGGCGAGTCGATCTACGACACGAGCCGCGTCATCAGCGGCTATGCGGACGCGATCGTCGTGCGGCATCCGGAGCAAGGCTCGGTCGCCGAATTCGCGCGCGCGACGAATATCCCCGTCATCAATGCCGGCGACGGTCCCGGCGAGCATCCGAGCCAGGCGCTGCTGGATCTGTACACGATCCAGCGCGAGTTTTCGCGGCTCGGAAAAATCGTCGATGGCGCGCATATCGCGATGGTCGGCGATCTCAAATACGGCCGCACCGTGCATTCGCTCGCCAAGCTGCTCTCGCTCTACAAGGGGCTGAAGTTCACGCTCGTGTCGCCGCGCTCGCTGGAGATGCCGGCGCATATCGTCGATCGCATCACGCGCGGCGATCACGTGATCGAGCAGACGAGCGACCTGCGCGCGGGACTCGTGGGCGCGGACGTCGTGTACGCGACGCGCATTCAGAAAGAGCGTTTCGCCGATGAGTCCATCGAAGGCTATACGCCGGATTTCCAGATCAATCAGGCGCTCGTCGACGATGCATGCGGTCGCGACACGCTCATCATGCATCCGCTGCCGCGCGACAGCCGCCCCGGCGCGAACGATCTCGCCACCGACCTGAACCACGACTCGCGCCTCGCGATCTTTCGCCAGACCGACAACGGCATTGCGGTGCGAATGGCGATTTTCGCGGTGCTGCTGGGCGTCGAGCATCAGGTGCGCCATTCGATGCGCGACGCGGCGTGGAAATCGCCCGCTTCGATCGGCCCGGACGATGCCGTGTTCCAAGGCTTCGATTGATACGTTTTTTACACGCCGCACCCATCTCTTGGCGTGACGTTTATTAAAGGCGGCCTATGCTTCTACACAAGGAATACGTGAGGGAGCAACAGTCATGGATATGTCGCTTGCATGGGTTGCCAGCCGTGGAAAATTACATGCTGAAGGTTTCGGCGCGTGCCAGCGGGTTCGCATTCTGGCGCTGGCTCGATTCGCGGATAGCGAGGCGTCGCGAGAGCGTATCCGCGCGCTGTTTCATTCGCCGCTCGGAATTTATGTAAGTCAGGCGCAGCGTGAAGGCTGCGAGTTGCGGCTTGAATTCGATACGGCCAGAGAGGACCTCGCTTTTACGCTGCGCACGTTGAAACGTGTGCTGCCGGAAGCGTGTGTCGAGGAAATCGCGCCGCGTGTGTTTGCGCATCGGGCGTGCACGCGCGGCGCGGATTGACAGCTCATGCTTTCGATGACTTGATCAGATCCGGGTGATGCTCACGCATGAATTCGGCGTATGGCTTCATCCGTTTGAAGTCTTCGTCGGAAAGTTCCCATGTGTCCGGATCCAGTGCGATCCCTCGATTGATTTCTTCATTCTCCTCGGGCGTGGGAAGGATGAAGCCATTTACGGTTCTTTGCATCTCGATTTACCTCTCGTTCGTTTGCGCGGCGCAGGCTAATGATGCGCCGCGCCTCGTTTCTCCACGTGAAGACCACGCAGAATATTCGGCCGCGGATCGGCGTGTAGCCCACCTCACGGACCTCGCCATAATCCCGACGATCGTCTACCTCCAGCACGACGTCGTCCCATGCGATCTCTCTCGCAAGGTCAAGCGACACGCCATGCTGAATCCGATTGATCGCGTCCTTCAACGGGTCAAACGTGATGTCGAAGTGCATTCATTGTGGTTCCCAGAAATAGAAGTGGCAAGGCGCGAAAGTTCTGATTTGCGGATTGCGATTAATCCGAAGTCCGAACGATTCGAGTCACTTCATTTTTTCTGAAAACCTCAATGCTTTTCTATAGACCGATTGGCCAACGCGCACGTGTGCTTCTGCAACTTTTCCGACGACGCTCAACTGCCCGTTTGGAGCGCATGTTAACGAGATCACGCGCGTGTTTGCGCGTCGATCAAGCACGCGCGGCGCGGGTTAAACGTCACGCTGCCGACGGCTCGCTAGCCTTCGACCGCTCTTGCTGATAACGGGGGGATATTTTCAGTTTCAGAAAGTCATCGTAGGAAAGATTCCACGTATCCGGATCAAGTTCGATGCCTCGCTGAATCTCGGCCTCTTCTTCAGGCGTGGGAAGGATGTATCCTTTATACGTTTGGCGCATATCGGTTTATCTCTCTTTTGTTGGCACGGCGCAGACTGATGATGCGCCGCTTTTTGCTTCTAAGCGTGTACACCACGCAGAAAATGTGGCCGCGAATCGGCGCGAATCCAACTTCGCGAACCTCTCCGTAATCGCGACGACCGTCCAGCCTCGGCACGACACCATCCCATGCGATTTCTTCCGCAAGGTCAAGCGACACGCCATGCTGTATCCGATTGATCGCGTCCTTCAACGGGTCAAACGTGATGTCGAAGTGCATTCATTGTGGTTCCCAGAAGTAGAAGTGACAAGGCGCGAAAGTTCTTATTTGCGGATTGCGATTAATCCGAAGTCCGAACGATTCGCGTCACTTCATTCTTCTGAAAACCTCAAGGCTTTTCTATAGACCGATTGGCTAACGAGCACGTGTGATCCTGCAACTCTTCCGACGACGCCCAGTTGCCCGGCTGGACGTGATCGTTGAGCAGAAAGAATGCAGGCGCGCCATCGCCGCGCACGGCGCCTGCGAGAAACAGCGTCTGTTCGCCCATCGTCTCGCCGCGACGGGCGGCATACGGTGCGACAAGCTTGAAGGGATCGGTATGGGCGAGATCGGCGTCGTCGATGCGGATCGCGCTGTAGACATGGCCGCGCAGCCGCACCGGCAGCGGCGCCCACTCGGTGCCGATGCCCGGACCCACTTCGCGCAGCGTCTGCGCGACATCGGACGCGAGGCAATCGATATGGATATGCAACTGGTTCTGCGTGCGCCCGCTCGCGGAATTGATCGCGAGCGAAACCTCATCGCGCGGCAACGTGCGACGCAGCGCGCGGTCCACATACACGCGCGCATGCCACGCATCGCGAAAGTAGTTCGGCGCATTCGGCTGGAGCAATTCGGGGCTTTCGATGCCGCTCACGCGCGCCGTCGGAATCAGCAGATACTGCGCGATGCCGACGATATCCTTCAGCACCGCATAACCGCCCAGAAGATTCACGTCCGCGCATTTCTGCTGCACGTGCGCGCCCTCGGCGGCAGGCTCGCAATAATCGTGGACGATCTCCCATAGCGCGTTCGGATTGGCCGCGCACGCGAGCGGCAGACAGAGGACGCCTAGCGCGGCGAGGAAGCGGAGTGTCGTTTTGCTTTTCATCGGCATGATCGGGCGGCGAAAGATAAACAGCCTGCCGGATTATGCTTGCAAGCGCGTGAAAGCGCTTCGAAACGCGACAAAGCCCCGCGTCACGAGGACGCCGGGGCTTTTTCGGCAAACGCGACTCAGGCCGCTTCGGCGCGATTCACCGGATGCGGTTCCTTCAGCTTGTTCGCGACGCGCGCCGCCTCGAAGTACGACGCGTTCGGCGGACGCTTCAGATACTGCCCGGCGCCGCGCTCCGCGCGCAGATCGCCGTTCGCCCATGCGAGCGCGCCGCGCGTGAGCGTGTGCGTCGCGACGCCTTGCACCGTCATGCCTTCGAAGACGTTGAAGTCCACCTTCTGATGATGCGTCTTCACGGAGATCGTGCGCGTCGCCGCCGGATCCCACACGACGAGGTCCGCGTCCGCGCCCACCTGCACCGCGCCCTTGCGCGGATAGAGATTGAAGATCTGCGCGGCATTGGTCGAGGTCACGCGCACGAACTCGTTCGGCGTGAGACGTCCCATGTTGACGCCGTGATGCCACAGCACCGACATGCGATCCTCCACCCCGCCGCAGCCGTTGGGGATGCGCGTGAAGTCCTCGCGTCCCATCGCCTTCTGCGATGCGCAGAACACGCAGTGATCGGTCGCCGTCGTATGCAGTTGACCCGATTGCAGGCCGCGCCACAGCGCTTCGCGATGCTCGCTCGTGCGAAACGGCGGGCTCATCACGTGCGCGGCAGCGCGCGTCCAGTCCGGATCGCGGTACACCGATTCATCAATCACGAGATGTCCCGGCAGCACTTCGCCGAACACGCGCAGCCCATCGTTGCGCGCCTTCGCGATCACATCGACGGCATCTTTCGCCGACACGTGCACGATATAGAGCGGCACGCCGAGCACTTGGGCGATGCGGATCGCTCGATTGGCCGCCTCACCCTCCACTTCGGGCGGACGCGACAGCGGATGCGCTTCCGGCCCGGTGAAGCCCTTCGCAAGCAGTTGCTTTTGCAGCTGAAAGACGAGCTCGCCGTTTTCCGCGTGCACCGTCGGCAGCGCGCCGAGTTCGAGCGAGCGCGTGAAACTGTTCACGAGCACTTCGTCGTCGGCCATGATCGCGTTCTTGTAGGCCATGAAGTGCTTGAAGCTCGACACGCCGTGTTCGTGCACGAGCAGGCCCATGTCGCGATGCACGGACTCGTCCCACCACGTCACGGCGACGTGAAAGCCGTAATCCGCCGATGCCTTTTCGGCCCAGCCGCGCCATTCCTTGAACGCGTCCATGAGCGGCTGCTTCGGGCTCGGAATCACGAAGTCGATGATGCTGGTCGTGCCGCCGGACAGGCCCGCCGCCGTACCCGTATAGAAATCGTCGCTTGCGGTGGTGCCCATGAAGGGCAGTTCCATGTGCGTATGCGGATCGATACCGCCGGGCATGATGTACTGGCCACCGGCGTCGATGATCTTTGTATCGGCGGGGAGGTCGAGATCGGTGCCGATGGCGAGGATCGTTCCGCCCGCTTGCGGGTCTGCGCAGAGCACGTCGGCGCGGTAGGTGCGGTCGGCGTCGATGATCGTGCCGCCGCGGATCAGGATAGGCATGAGGGTCTCCTGGGGTTGTTCGGTTGCTTGGTTCGGTTTCTATGGAATCAAAAAAATCTCAGGCACTCAAAACGCCGGCCCGCGGGCTCCCCCGCAACTTCATCCACGACCCATAGACGATAGCGGCAAGCAAGAGCCCCACGAACCACGCATACGTGTAGAGCGTATTGAAGAAGCCCGGCACGCCCGGAAACGAAGCCGGAAACGCGGTATGCAAGAACCCCGGCAAATTCGGCAACACGCCGACCAGAAGCGCGACGACCGCTGCGATATTCCAGCCACCGCTATACGAATACTCCCCGTCTTCATCAAAGAGTTCGCGATGATCGAGCTCTGTGCCGCGAATGAAAAAGTAATCGACCATCATGATGCCCGCAACCGGCCCGAGCAGCGCCGAATACCCGACGAGCCAGGTGAAGATATATCCTTGCGTGGTCGCGAGAATCTTCCACGGCATCATGACGATGGCGATCGTCGCCGTGATCATGCCGCCCGCGCGATAAGAAATGCCCTTCGGCCAGAGACTCGAAAAATCATAAGCAGGCCCGACGAGATTTGCAGCAAGATTGCAGCACATCGTATCGAGCGTGAGGATGACGAGCGCAACCCCCACGCCGATGCCCGTCATGCGGCTCGTAAGATCGATCGGGTCCCAGATCGCCTTGCCATAGATCACGACCGTTGCCGAGGTCACCACGACCGAAATCACCGAAAGCAGCGCCATCGGAAAAGGCAGTCCGATCGATTGCCCGATCACCTGATCGCGCTGCGAACGGGCAAAGCGCGTGAAGTCGGGAATATTGAGCGCAAGCGTCGCCCAGAAGCCGACCATCGCCGTGAGGCCCGGCCAGAACGTCGCCCAGAAAAGGCCTTCCTTCTTGCCGCCAACAACGAACTGCGAAGGCGCCGAAAGCATCGAGCCGATGCCGCCCGCCTTCGTCGTCGCCCACCAGACGAGCGCGACGCACATCACGACCTTGATCGGCGCCGACCAGCTTTCGAGCCAGCGAATCGAATCCGTGCCGTGCCAGATGAAGTAAAGCTGCAGCGCCCAGAACACGAGAAAGCACGCGAGTTGACCGAGCGAAATGTCGATCAGGGGCAGCGCCGCGCCGTGCATCGCGTTGCCGGTGAGGATATTCAGGAGCGTATAGATCGCACTGCCGCCCAGCCACGTTTGGATACCGTACCATCCGCACGCGACGATCGCGCGCAGCAACGCCGGCAGCTTCGCGCCCTGCGTGCCGAACGACGAACGCACGAGCACCGCATACGGAATGCCGTGCTTCGCCCCCGCGTGGCCGATCAGCAGCATCGGCACCAGCACGATCACGTTGCCGAGCAATACCGTCGCGACCGCCTGCCACGGCGACATGCCTTGATCGGTGAGACCCGCAGCCAGCATGTACGACGCGATGTTCATCACCATGCCGACCCATAACGCCGCGAAGTGATACCACTTCCAGGTGCGCTGCGCGGGGCCGGTCGGGGCGAGATCGTCGTTGTACAGACTGCTCGTCTCGACGTTATGCGCTGTCTGATTCATCGGATGCACTCCGCTTGAGTGTGCTGTTGATCATGGAAAATTCAACGACGACGAGCGCTGCTTATGTTCACGCCGCTTTCGCGGGCTCCTCTGCCACGACGCGAGCCGGATTGTTCGGATGCGTGGTCCAGTTCGCGTATTCGCCGGCATCGACGCGTTCCATCGTGATGCACTGCTCGACCGGGCACACATGCATGCACAGATTGCAGCCGACGCATTCCGAATCCACCACTTCGAAATGCCGCTTGCCGTCCTTCTCCTTCAGGATCGCCTGATGCGACGTGTCCTCGCAGGCGATATGACACAGCCCGCACTGAATGCACTTGTCCTGATCGATGCGCGCCTTGATGTCGTACTTGAGATTGAGATACTTCCAGTCCGTCACGTTCGCCACCGCGCGGCCGCGAATGTCGTCGAGCGTCGCGTAGCCTTTCTCGTCCATCCAGTTCGAGAGGCCATCGGCGAGATCGGAGACGATGCGAAAGCCGTAGTGCATCGCCGCCGTGCATACCTGTACGCTGCCCGCGCCGAGCACCATGAACTCGGCCGCATCGCGCCACGATGAAATGCCGCCGATGCCCGAGATCGGCAGATTCGGCGTCTCGGGATCGCGCGCGATTTCCGCGACCATGTTGAGCGCGATCGGCTTCACAGCCGGACCGCAATAACCGCCGTGCGTGCCCTTGCCATCGACGGTCGGCATCGGCGCCATCTGATCGAGATCGACCGCCACGATCGAGTTGATCGTGTTGATCAGCGACACGCCATCCGCCCCGCCCTTGAATGCCGCGCGCGAGCCCATGCGGATATCGCTGATGTTCGGCGTGAGCTTCACGAGGCACGGCAGCTTCGTGCCTTCCTTCACCCAGCGCGTGACCATCTCGATGTATTCGGGCACCTGTCCCACTGCCGCGCCCATGCCGCGCTCGCTCATCCCGTGCGGGCAGCCGAAGTTCAGTTCGACCGCGTCCGCGCCCGTATCCTCTACCTGCGTGAGAATCCACTTCCAGTCACGTTCGTTGCACGGCACCATCAGCGAGACGATCAACGCGCGGTCGGGCCAGTCGCGCTTCACCTGTTCGATCTCGCGCAGGTTCACGTCGAGCGGACGGTCGGTGATCAGTTCGATGTTGTTCAGCCCCGCGATGCGCTGCCCGTTCCATTGCACCGCGCCGTAGCGCGAACTCACGTTGACTACGTGCGGATCGAGCCCGAGCGTCTTCCATACGACGCCGCCCCAACCCGCCTCGAACGCGCGGTTGACGTTGTAGGCCTTGTCGGTCGGCGGCGCGGACGCGAGCCAGAAAGGATTCGGCGACGTGATGCCGGCGATGTTGCAAGTCAGATCGGCCATGTTTTTTCGCTCCTTTATCGGTCAGGCGGCTTTGATCGCAGTCAGCTCGAACGAGGCATCGATGGACGCCGCCGCGAGCTTGCCGTCCTGCACGGCCTGCACGGTGAGATCGAGTCCTTCATGGGTCGCGCAATCGCCGCCGGCCCACACTTTCGCGAGCGTCGTCTGACGGTTTTCATCGGTTACGATGCGCCCTTCGTCGAGCGTCAGCAGCGCCCGGTCGACGCCGATCGGCACGAGCGTCTGACCGATCGCCTTCAGCACCATGTCCGCATCGATCACGAAGCGTTGCGCGTCACGCTCGAACTCGACGCCGGTAACGACACCGTTATCGCCGATCAATCGCACGGGCTTCGCGTGCGTGACGATGCTTACGCCGTTGGTCTGCGCGAACTCGCGCTCGGCCCACGTCGCGCTCATGTTCTCGACGCCGCGCCGGTACGCCATCGTCACGTTGGTCGCGCCGAGCTTCCGGCTTTGCACGCACGCATCGACCGCGGTATTGCCACCGCCGATCACGACCACGCGCCGTCCGACCGCCACGCTCGCGAGGTCATCGGCCTGACGCACTTGTTCGATGAAATCGACCGCGTCCATCACGCCATCGAGCGATGCGCCTTCGAGCGCGAGCTCACGCACGCCCGCGAGACCGAACGCGATGAACACCGCGTCGTACTGCTTGCGCAACTCGTCGAGCGTGAAGTCGCGGCCGAGGGACTGCCCCGCTTTGATCTCGATACCGCCGATCGAATACAGCCATTCGATCTCGCGCTGCGCATAGTCCTCGACCGTCTTGTACGCGGCGATGCCGTATTCGTTGAGGCCGCCGGGTTTTTCGCGCGCATCGAAAATCACCGCGCGATGTCCGGCCAATGCAAGCCGGTACGCGCACGCGAGCCCCGCCGGTCCTGCGCCGACGATCGCGATGCGTCTGCCCGTCTCCGGGGCACGCTTGAAAAGCGGCTCGCCTTTGGCCATCGCCCAATCGGTCGCGTGACGTTGCAATGCGCCGATTTTCACGGGTTCGTCGCCCGGATGATTGCGCACGCAACTACCTTCGCAAAGAATCTCGGTCGGGCACACGCGCGCGCACATCCCGCCGAGCGGATTCGCCGACAGAATATCGACGGCCGCGCCCTTCAGGTTGCCGTTGCCGATCTTGCGGATGAAGCCAGGAATGTCGATGCTCGTCGGGCACGCCTGCACGCATGGCGCGTCGTAGCAGTAGTGGCAGCGGCTCGCGGCGGCTGCCGCGGCAGTAGCGTCGAGCAGCGGCGCGACGTCCGCGAATTCGCATGCGAGTTGCTCGTGCGTGAGGCGATGGCTCGCGATATCGCCGGTCTGTTTCAGGGTCATGCGCGTTCCTTGTGAAGACGTATGACTACCCGCCGTCCGCGTGTCGTGACGCGGACGGTGCTGAAGGTAAAAGAGAAAAGCGCTGCCTACGAAGCCGGTTCCGACGCGCGCTCCAGCATCGCGTGCAGCAGCACGTTCGCGCCCGCCTCGATCCATTCCAGCGACGCGTCTTCGATTTCGTTATGGCTGATGCCGTCGACGCAAGGCACGAACACCATCGACGTCGGCGCGACCTGCGAGAGATAGCACGCGTCGTGGCCCGCGCCCGACACCATGTCGCGATGCGAATAGCCGAAGCGCTGCGCCGCCGCGCGCACGGAAGCCACGCAAGCGGCATCGAACTTCACGGGTTCGTAGTAGAAGATCTGTTCGAGTTCGGTCGACAGGCCGATCGCGCCCGCGATGCGCTCGACGCCTTCACGCAGCGCGGCGTCCATGCGCGCGAGCACGGCATCGTCGGGATGACGGAAATCGACGGTGAAGAACACGCGGCCGGGAATCACGTTGCGCGAGTTCGGATGCACCTGTATCATGCCGACCGTCGCGCACGCGAGCGGCGCATGGTCTAGGCCGATGCGGTTCACGAGATCCACCACGCGCGACGCGCCGAGCAGCGCGTCCTTGCGGCGCGGCATCGGCGTGGGGCCTGCGTGCGCTTCCTGACCCGTCAGCGTGATCTCGTACCAGCGCTGGCCTTGCGCATCGGTCACGACGCCGATCGTCTTGTCCTCGGCTTCGAGAATCGGCCCTTGCTCGATATGCAGTTCGAACGCCGCATGCAGCTTGCGGGCGCCGCACGGCAGATCGCCCGCATAGCCGATGCGCTTCAGTTCCTCCCCGATCGTCTTGCCATCGACATCCTTGCGCGAGAGGCCGTAATCGAGCGAAAACACGCCCGCGAACACGCCCGATGCGACCATCGCCGGGGCGAAGCGCGAACCTTCTTCGTTGGTCCAGATGACGACTTCGATCGGATGTTCGGTTTCGATGCCGCGATCGTTGAGCGTGCGGATCACTTCGAGCCCGCCGAGCACGCCGTAGATGCCGTCGAAGCGCCCGCCGGTCGGTTGGGAATCGGCGTGCGAGCCGGTCATCACGGGCAGTGCGTCGAGGTTGCGCCCCGCGCGGCGCATGAACACGTTGCCCATCTGATCGACGCTCACCGTGCAGCCCGCTTCCTTCGCCCAACTAACGATGAGGTCGCGCCCCTCCTTGTCGAGATCGGTCAGCGCGAGACGGCAGACGCCGCCTTTCGGTGTCGCGCCGATCTTGGCCATCGTCATCAGGCTGTCCCAAAGACGTTGACCGTTGACCCTGATGGACGTATCGAGACCAGCCTCTCTGATTGCATCCGTTACAGCGTTCATTCGCCTCGCTCCTTACGATCTGACTTCGTATGTGAGTGACTTCGTTTCGTGCATTCCGGGCGTTCGCGGTGCAATGCCGCACGCGCCCGGTGCACGGTTTCTGTTATGCGATGAATGTTGCCGGCGACGCTTTTTCTGATGCTTCGAGCGTTCTTCAAATCCTGTCCAGTTGGACAGGTTGTAGCCGATTAAAATAAGCAAATCAACGTCTTTCGTGCGCGGGCAAACACGAAACCGTTTAAGCGATAAGCGTGCCATTGCAATGCAGCATCGGCTGGTACTGGTTCCGACGAAGATTTCGTCGCGATGCAGCGCGGCGTGCACGAACGGCGCGATTCAGGCACGATGCGGCACACACGGGACAAGAATTCGACGATGAGACACGACGACACGGCGGACCACGTCCGGGAAAACGCGGACACTGCGCCACCCTTGCGACGGCGCAAGGCGCAGATTCGCGAGAGCAACGAAGCGCAGCTTCTGGCCTGCGCCGAAGAAGTTTTCGCGGAGAAAGGGCTGGAAGGCGCGAGCACGGCGATGATCGCCGAACGCGCCGGCTTGCCGAAGGCCAACCTGCACTACTACTTTCCGACGAAGCTCGCGCTCTATCGTCGCGTGCTGGAAGACCTGTTCGAGGACTGGCATCGCGCGGCGGACACTTTCGAATGCAGCGACGATCCCGTCGACGCGATCGGCGGCTATGTGCGCGCGAAGATGGAGTTGTCGAGGAGAAGACCGCTCGGCTCGAAAGTGTGGGCGAGCGAGATCATCCACGGCGCGCATCACATGCAGGACATCCTCAACGAGCGCGTGAAGCCGTGGCTCGATACGCGTGTGACGGTGATCGAAAGCTGGATCGCGCGCGGCTTGCTCGCGCCGGTCGAGCCGGACACGTTCATGTTCATGATCTGGGCGATCACGCAACACTATGCCGACTTCGACGCGCAGATTCGTGCGCTCAAGGGCAAGCGCGCGCTCACGCGCAAAGCCTTCGATGAACAGACGGAGGAAGTCGTGCGCCTCGTGATTCGCGCGTGCGGGGCGGTGTCTCCGCGCGTCGAAGAAAAACCCGACGCGCAATGAAAAACGCCGGTCGCTCAATAGCGGCCGGCGTTCGACTTGCTGCTTACTGCGTTACTGCTCTACAGCTTCACTGCGGTACTGCAACTGCATTTCTCGCAAGGTATTGCTACTGCCAACGCTTTGCTGCACATCTACCGCTACTGCCTGCTGCTACTGCCTGGTTGAGCGCCGAGTGGCGCTCCGATCAGTGACCGAAGTAGACCGAGTTGCGATCCGACATCGACACGTTAGCGCGCGCCACCGGAGCCGCCGCACCCGATTGCGACGTGCCGGCCGTCGAAGGACCGTAAGCCGAAACGCCGTTTTCAGCGTTCACACGCGCTTGCGCGGCCTGAAGATTCTGCGGGTAGTTCACGCGATCTTCCGACGGGTTGTAGCCGGCCTTTTCCAGTTGAACCAGTTCGGCGCGGACTTGAGCGCGGGTCAGCGGCGCGTTGTCCTGTGCGAATGCGAAAGTCGGAGCGGCCAGAGCGCTGGCGATGACGAGTGCGGGAACGAAAGCCTTGATCATGATGAACCTCCAATAGTCTTGTTTTGAAATCGAAACCGAATCGGAAGCTTTTTAAGTAGTTTCTGATTTCGTTTCGCTTGAAAACAGTGTAGGAGGCATCGACCCTAGGGGAAACCCCAATTTTAACGAAACATAATTGTCCGGACCGCAACAATGCGTTTCGCGGCGTGATTCGCGCGATCCGCCGATCCGGACGCAAAATCGCGATCTAAGTTGTTGTTTTCAATGGATATGCACTTTCATCGAAAGATGTGCGCAATCGATTCCAGCGCATACCGTCATTACAGCTTCGCCAGCAATTCGCCATTCACGCGTCAGCCGCCGCGGTCGTCATATAGGCGAGCGCGGCCGTCACCAGCTCGCGCAACAGCGGCTGAACCCGACTCGCACGCGCTTCGTCGTAAGCGAACGGCGCCGATTCTTCCATGTAGCTGACTTGCGTCAGTTCGAGTTGAAGCGCGTGAACGCCCTCTCCGGGCCGGCCATACCGCCGCGTGATGTAGCCGCCCTTGAAGCGCCCGTTGGCCACCGTCGAATAACGGCCGTCGCGCTCGACGATCCCTGCGAGATGCTCGGCCAGCCCCGGCGCCGCCGACGCGCCGTCCGCCGTGCCGAAGTTGAAATCGGGCAGGCGTCCGTCGAAAAAGCGCGGCACCACCGAGCGGATCGAATGCGCTTCCCACAACAGCACACGGCCATGCGCCTGCCGCAAGGCGTCGAGTTCGCGAGCGAGCGCATCGTGATACGGCTGCCAGTACATCGCGCGGCGCGCGTCGATCTGTTCGCGCGACGGCTCGCGGCCCGGCTTGTAGAGCGGCGCCTTGTCGAAGGTATCGACCGGACACAGTCCCGTGGTGTCGCGGCCGGGATAGAGGTTGGCGTCGTCGGGCGGACGGTTCAAATCGATCACATAGCGCGAATACGCCGGCGTCAGGATCGATGCGCCCAGATCGCGCGCGAATGCATAAAGCCGTTCGAGATGCCAGTCGCAATCCTCGACGCGCTGCGCAATCGGCGTCATCTCGGCGGCAAGCGCGCAAGGAATCTGCGTGCCCCGGTGCGGAATCGAAATCAGCAGCGGCGCGCTGCCGTGTTCCAGCGTGAAAATCGAAGATTCGTTCATGAGATGACCTTAAGGTTCAACCCAGCAAGTCGCGCAACGCGGCGCGATAGCGCGTGAGCGCCTCGTCTTCCTGCGCGTGGCGGCGCGCATCGATCACCTTGCGCCCCGACACGAAGACATCGCGGATCGGCGTCTCGCCATGCTCGCAGAACACCGCGCTCGAAAGCCAGGTATCGCGCGCATGGCCGCCGATGCCCGGATGCGCGTCGTCGAGCACGAGCCAGTCGGCGCGCTTTCCCTGCGCGAGCGCGCCGACAGGCCGCCCGGTCGCGTGCGCGCCGCCATCGAGCGCGGCGTCGAAAAGACGGTCGGCGGGACGGCTCTGCGTCGGCGATGCCAGCACGTTGCGCTGGCGACGGCACAGCCGCTGCCCGTATTCGAGCAAACGCAGTTCCGAGCGCCAGTCGACGCCGACATGACTATCCGAGCCAATGCCGATGCGCCCGCCCGCATCGAGATAATCGCGCGACGGAAACACGCCGTCGCCGAGATTCGCTTCGGTCGTGAGACACAGTCCCGCGACCGCGCCGCTCGCCGCGAGCCGCGCGCATTCGTGTGCATCGACGTGCGTCGCGTGCACGAGGCACCAGCGCTCGTCGACGTTGAAGCGTTCGAGCAGCCATTCGACCGGACGATGCCCCGTCGCCGCCACGCACGCCTCCACTTCGGCGACCTGTTCCGCCACGTGGATATGCACCGGCGCATGATCGAAGCGCGCATCGAGCCCTTCGAGGACCGCCGCGAGCGATTCGCCTCCGACGGCCCGCAACGAATGCGGCGCGACACCGTATCGGCGCGCGCCGTTTTCGGGCCGCGCGCGGGCGAGCGCATCGATCAGGGCGAGCAGCGTGTCGGGCGTGTTCAGAAAGCGCCGCTGATCCTCGCGCGGCGCGCTCTTGTTGAAGCCGCTGTATTCGTACAGCACCGGCAACATCGTGATGCCGATGCCCGCGCGCTCGGCTGCATCGACGACGCGCTCGGCGAGTTCCGCCCGGTTCGCGTAGGGCGCGCCATCGGGGGCGTGATGCACGTAATGGAACTCGCACACCGACGTGTAGCCCGCCTTCAGCATCTCGATGTAGAGCCAGTGCGCGATATCCGCGAGCGATTCGGGACCGATTCTCGCGGCGAAGCGGTACATGAGATCGCGCCAGCTCCAGAACGTATCGGCGACGCTCGCGCGATATTCGGTGAGGCCAGCCATTGCGCGCTGGAAGGCGTGAGAGTGGAGATTCGGCATGCCGGGCACGACCGGCCCTTTCGCGCGTTCGACGCCCGCCGGCGGCGCGCTGTCCGGCGCGACGCGCACGAGCGTGCCGCCGTCGTCCCATTCGAGCAGCACGTCGCGCCGCCAGCCTTCGGCGAGGCGCGCGTGGTCCGCGAAGAATGCGTTCATCCTGTCTCCTTCTTATGTCGATGCGCGGCTGTTCGCCGTCTTTACACCCTGTCGATACCGATGTGCAGCCACGATGCGCCCTTTTTCACCTCGCAGTCCAGCGCGGTCGCACGGTCGAGATACAGCGTGTCGCCTGCTTCGAGCGTATGGCGTGCGTCGTCGTCGGCTTTGACATCGATCCGGCCGCGCGCGCAGTGGATGAACGTCAGCTCGTGAGCGGGCGTGAGCGCGCACGAAGCGTGGTGGACATCGACCGTCGCGCGGGCGCGGTCGCGCCGCACCATCACGTTGAAATCGCGCGTCGGGCCGTCGATGAGCGTCGCGTGGATCGGCGTTTCGCCGGCGAAGCACGCGCTCGCGAGCGGCGCGTCGAGCGTGTGCGCACGGCCACCGGCTTCGGTCAGACGCATGCCCGCGCCATCGAGCAGCACGAGCACGCGATCAACGCCTGCGAAGGTCGAGAACGCGCCGTCGGACACCACGTCGGCGAGCGACAGACGCCACGCGAACGCATCGAACGACGCGCCTTGCGGCCCCGTCGCGATCTCGCGCGTGACGCCGCCGCCGTTTTTCCACGGCGCGGGCGTGAGCGAAGCGGCGCGAATGATCGTCATGTTCAGAAGTGCCCGGTGAATTGATAGCGGTCGCCTGGATGCCAGAGATTCGCGACCGATGCGACCGTATCGCGCGACCACGTGCGCCGATGCAGCAGCAGACACGGCTCGTGCTCCGCCATCGCCAGCGCGGCGCGAATCTCCGCCGACGGCACCGACGCCTCGATCCGGTACTCCACGCGTTGCAGCGGCGCGGCGGCCATCAGATACTGATTCGGCGTGATCGTCGTGAAATCCTGGCGCGCGTATTCGGGCGCGAGCGCGGGATTCACATAGCGCTCTTCCATCTGCACGGGTTCGTCGTTCTCGAAGTGCAGCACGCGCGAATGAAACACCGGGCTGCCGAGCGCGAGATGCATTTCGGCGGCGAGCGCTTCATCGACGATCGATGCGCCCAGATGCAGCACCTGCGCGCGATACGCATGGCCGCGCGCGACGATTTCATCGGAAATGCTGCGAATCTCGACGAGCGTCGACGCATATTTCGGCTGCGCGACGAAGGTGCCCGCACCCTGCACGCGCGTGAGCACCTGTTCCGAGGTCAGCTCGCGCAGCGCGCGGTTCACGGTCATGCGCGCGACCTTGAACTCGCGCGCGAGCTCGTTCTCGGAGGGCACCTGATCGCCCTCCTTCCACTCGCCGATGTGAATGCGCTGGAGAATGTAATCCTTGATCTCCTGATACGCGGGCGTGTTCATGCAGGCTGTTCCGACGCGAACGAGAACGGGCTGTGCCGCGCGATCGCGCCGTCCTGCACGAGTGTCGCGATCGCGGCGATATCCGGCGCGAAGTAGTGATCGAGGTCGTAGTGCGCCACTTGCGCGCGCAGCGTTTTCATGACTTCGGAGAGCGGCGCGCTGGTCTGATGCGGCGCGCGCAGATCGACGCCCTGCGCCGCCGCGAGCAGTTCGATCGCAAGGATGTTCGCCGTGTTGCTCGCGATGTCACCGAGCTTGCGCGCGGCGAAGGTCGCCATCGACACATGGTCTTCCTGATTCGCCGACGTGGGCAGCGAATCCACCGACGCCGGATGCGCGAGCGTCTTGTTTTCGGATGCGAGCGCTGCCGCCGTGACGTGCGCGATCATGAAGCCCGAGTTGACGCCGCCGTCGCGCACCAGGAAAGGCGGCAGGCCGGAGAGCGTCGCGTCGATCAGGAGCGCGATGCGGCGTTCCGCCAGCGCGCCGATTTCGGCGGCGGCGAGCGCGAGGTTGTCGGCGGCGAACGCGACCGGCTCCGCGTGGAAATTGCCGCCGGACAGCACTTCGCCGGTGTCGGGGAAGATCAGCGGGTTGTCGGAGACGGCGTTCGATTCGATCAGCAGAACTTCGGCGGCGTGGCGCATCTGGTCGAGACACGCGCCCATCACCTGCGGCTGGCAACGCAGGCTGTACGGGTCCTGCACCTTCTCGCAATCCGCGTGCGACAGATTGATGCCCGAGCCCTTCAGCAGCGTGCGGTACGCCGCTGCGGCGTCGATCTGTCCGCGATGCCCGCGCAGTTCATGGATGCGCGCATCGAACGGCACGACCGAGCCCGCCGCCGCATCGACCGACAGCGCGCCCGCGACGAGCCCGGTGCGAAACAGGTCTTCGATCGCGAAGAGGTTGTACAGCGCGAGCGCAGCAGACGCCTGCGTGCCGTTCAGCAACGCGAGGCCTTCCTTCGCCTGCAGCATGAGCGGCTTGAGGCCCGCGACCGCGAGACCGTCGAGCGCGCTCGCGCGTTCGCCGCGAATCATCACTTCGCCGATGCCGAGCAGCACCGTCGACATGTGCGCGAGCGGCGCGAGATCGCCCGAGGCGCCGACCGAGCCCTTGACCGGGATGATCGGCAGCACGTCGGCGTTGAAGAGCGTGATGAGCGCGTCGATGACTTCGCGGCGGATGCCCGAGTGGCCGCGCCCGAGGCTCGACAGCTTGAGCGCCATCAGGAGACGCACGACCGGACGCGACATCGGCTCGCCGACGCCCACCGCGTGCGACAGCACGAGATTCTTTTGCAGCAGTTCGAGTTGGTCGGCCGGAATGTGCGTGTTGGCGAGCCGCCCGAAACCCGTGTTGATGCCGTAAGCCGGATCGCCTTTCGCGGCGATCGCGGCGACGGCGCGCGCGCTCGCGTCGATCGCGCCGAAGCTCGCCGGATCGAGTTCGAGCGAGTCCGAGCCTCGCGCGATGCGGCGCAGTTGCGGCAGGGTCAGTTTTCCGGGCGTGAGCGTGATCATGGTTCGTCCTGTCTATACAAGTTAGACTCAAGTCTAAACGGGCTAGAAGGACGAAACAAGGGGATATCCGGGATATCACTAGGATCGCCCGGCGAATTTCTACAACACTTGTCTATACAGATTTGACGATTTACAGCACTTTTTCCATCACGAACTGGACGAAGCGCTGTTCCCGCACGATGACCGCCCGCGCGAGCAGCATATCGAAACCGCAATATTCGAAGAAAGGCCGTCCGGTGACGCTCGAATAAGTGTGCAGCGTGGTCAGGCCGGCTTCGTCGGCTTCGGCTTCGATACGCGCGAGCAGCGACGTCGCCACGCTTTTACGCTGATGCAGCGGATCGACGAACATCATGTCGATGAGGCCGTTTTTTTCGAGATCGGCGAAACCCGCGAGTTCACCGTCGACGAGTCCGACCCACGTCGGACGGCTCAGGCGGGCGAGTTCCCATTCGTCGCGGTCGGTTTGCGCCCAGGCTTCGATCTGCGCCTGGTTGTAATCGGCCGACGCCGTTTCGCGAACGGCGCGTTGGAACAGATCGATCACACCGTCGAGATCGCTTGCACGATACGGTCTGACATCGATGAGCGGCAGCCCTGACATTTCATCACCTTCGTTACTGTCAAAAGAAAAACAAAAAAACCGCTGCAATGGCAGCGAGGGTCCAGCGTTGAAAACGCGGAAAAAAGAATGTTTGGGGAACGGCCAGGCGCGCAAACGTTCAAATCGCGGAAAATGGATGATGGACGTGCGCTGCCGCCGGTTCGTTCAGGAAGCCACCACCACCGTCGCGATACCGAGCGCCGTCATCAGAAGCGATGCGCAAACATGAATCGCGATCTCCGCGAGCGCCCAGCCGAGCCGCCCTTGCTGAAGATGCGCGACCACTTCGGCCGAAAAGGTCGAAAACGTGGAAAGCCCGCCCATCAAACCGGTGATGATGAAAAGTCGCCACTCCACCGAGATATCGGGAAAGCGAGCGAAGAAGGCGACCGCCACGCCGATGATGTAGCCCGCGATGACGTTGGCCGCGAACGTGCCGAGCGGCAAATTCGGAAAAATCGCATTCAGGCGTAGTCCGAGAACCCATCTGAGCAGCGATCCCAGTCCGCCACCGAGTCCCACGGCGATGATCGACAGATACATGAAAATGTTTGAGTGATTCGAAATTAACTGCGTTATGCCTCGCGGGCGAGCCGGTCGATCAGCGCGCCGCGGCTCGCCTCGACGATCCAGCCTTCCTTGTGCCGCACATGCGCCGCCCACGTCCCGTCGCGCCGTTGCTCCCAGCAGCCGGCGTCGTGCCCGTCGATGAAAAGCGAGCCGCGCACGACGAGTTGCGGATCGGCGGGGTCGAGCACTTCGTCATCGTTGTGTTCGAGCTTCACGGTGTGCATGAGCGTCGTCTGCAAAAACACGTCAAGACCGGAGCCGGTCCTGCAAGTGGCTCCATTCTAACGATACTCAAAGCGCCTGGTTCAAACCCTCAACGTATCATGAAGGACATTGCCGAAAGGCAATTGAGTATTCGCACGACAGATTCGATCGAAGGGGCGTCGAAGGCGAGCGTCACGGCATCGATGCGTTCGAGCGTCGGCCATTGGCAGAACAGATCGGCGAACGCCGTGGTCTGGGTGCGGAGTTCGCAGCGATGACCGGACCGCGCGACGCGCCGGCGATGCCCCGCAGAAGCCGCCTCGATAGTTTCGCGCGCGGCGAGCCGGATCGCGTCGCAGGCCGCCGCAGGCGTTTCGGTCACGCCGCTCGAATAGCCGTGCGCGGTCTTCACGCACAGAAAGCGCGCGCCGGGAAAGGCGGGCAGTGTCTCCGCGCCGAACACGTCGTCGCCGGTCAGAAACGCGACGTGCGCGCCGTGTTCCTCGGCGAGCCGTCCATAGAGCCCGGCCTCGCCGACCTCCTCGCCATCCAGCGTGACGCGCGCGAAGGCCGCGCTGTTGATGGTGTGCGCGAGAATGCCGCGGCTTTGCGCACGCGCGTGATAGCCGATCATGAACACCAGGTCCGGCGCCGCTTCCAGCCCCGCCATCATGCCGAGCGTGCGCGGCTTGCCGAGTACGAGGCGCGCGCGTTGATCGAGCAGATCGGGCATCAGATTGCGAAAACCGCCGTGCGAATCGTTGATCCACACTTGCGACGCGCCGCCGTCGAATGCGCCCTGCGCCGCTGTGTTCGCCTCGCGCGTCATCCAGCGGCGCGCCTGCTCATATTCAGGATTGCCCGCGCGCGTCTGCTCCGGATGGAACACGCCCGCGATGCCTTCGATATCCACCGAGATCAGCACTTTCATGATCGTGTTTTCAATGCGTCGTTGAGCGAGATGCGCCGATGACCATCGCGTCCGGCAACCGATTCGGCGCTGAAGAGCGCATCGAGGATCGCCTGTTCGACGCTGTCGGCGGCCGCCTGGAACAGCGGGTCGAGCCGCGCGTCGCTGATGAGCGGCGGCATCGTGATGAAGTCCTCGTCGTGCGATACGGTGTAAGCGGTCGTGAACGCCAGCGCGATGTCGCCGCTGCCGTGGCCGTACACCGACCCTGTGCGCGCGAGTCCGGCGGCGGCGCGCATCGCGAGACGGCGCAACTGACGCGCATCGAGCGGCGCATCGGTTGCGATGAGGATGATGATCGAGCCTTGCTCGGGCTCGACCTTCGAGGTGCCCGCCGACGCCAGCGCGCGACCGACCGGCTCGCCCGCGATCGTGAGCTGCGGCAGACGGCCGAAGTTCGCCAGCACGAGCGCGCCTGTGGTGTACCCGCGCCCATTGATTTGCACGATGCGCGACGCCGAGCCGATGCCGCCCTTCAGCTCGAAGCACGACATGCCGCGTCCCGCGCCCACTGCGCCGCGCGCGAAGCCGTCGCTACAGGCATCGAGCGCGCTCCGGTAATGCGCTTCATCGATCGCGAGCGCCTGCATGTCGTTGAGGTAGCCATCGTTGCATTCGAACACGAGCGGATTCACGCTCGGATCTTCGCGTCCGATGCGCGGATTCGCAGCGATCGCCGCGCGAATCTGCGAATTCGCGATGGTCCCAACGCCGAACGTATTGGTCAACGCAATGGGCGTCTCGATCACGCCGAGTTCTTCGAGCTGCACGAGCCCGACGCTCTTGCCGAAGCCGTTGATGACGCACGCCGCGGCCGGCGTGTTGTCGCGATACACATCGCCGGCGTGCGGGCGGACCACGGTGACGCCCGTTTGCACCGCGCCCTGCGCAAGCGTGCAGTGCCCGACGGTCACGCCCGCGACATCGGCGATCGTGCCGCGCGGCCCCGCTTCGAGCAGGCCGATATGCATCATGGCCGGTCGAGCTTGGGATCGAGCGCGTCGCGCAGACCGTCGCCGAGCAGGTTGAACGCGAGCACGGTGAAGAAGATCGCGAGGCTCGGGAAGATGGCGACGTGCGGCGCCATCGCCATGTCGGCGCGCGCTTCGTTGAGCATCGCGCCCCACTCCGGCGTGGGTGGCTGCGCGCCCAGACCGAGAAACGAAAGGCTCGCGGCCGTGATGATCGACGTGCCGATACGCATCGTGAAGTACACGACCACCGACGAGATCGTGCCCGGCAGGATATGCCGCGCGAGTATCGTCCAGTCCGATGCGCCGATGCTGCGCGCCGCCTCGATATAAGTGAGATGCTTCAACGCGAGCGTATTGCCGCGCACCAGCCGCGCGAACGCGGGAATGCTGAAGATCGCGACCGCGCACACGACGTTCACCATGCCGTTGCCGAGAATCGCGACGACGCCGATCGCGAGCAGAATGCCGGGAAACGCGAACAGCACGTCCGCGATGCGCATCACGATGCGGTCCCACCAGCCTTCGTAATAGCCCGCGAGCAGGCCGAAGAACGTGCCGATCACCGCGCCGAGCACGACCGACACCAGCCCCGCCGTCAACGAGATGCGGCTGCCGACGAGTATGCGGCTCAGAATGTCGCGCCCCAGCGCATCGACGCCGAACCAGTGCGCAGCCGATGGACCCGCGTTGAGCGCGTCGTAATCGAAGTAATTCTCCGGGTCATAAGGCGCGATAAACGGCGCGATGATCGCGATCACGATCAGCAGGATCACGAACACCGCCGCGGCGAGCGCGACCGGCTGCTGCCTGAACTTGCGCCAGAACTCCGTCCACGGCGTGCGGATCTCTTGCGGCGCCTGCACCGCGCTTTCGGCTGCCACGCTCATGCGGTCCTCACTTGAAACGGATGGTCGGGTTGATGATCGCGTACAGCACGTCCACGATCAGGTTGATCACGATGAATTCCAGCGAAAACAGCAGCACTTCCGCCTGAATCACCGGATAGTCGCGCATCTCGACGGCGTCGACCAGAAGACGCCCGAGGCCCGGCCAGTTGAACACCTTCTCCACGACGATCGAGCCGCCGAGCAGAAAGCCGAACTGCAGACCCATCATCGTGACGACGGGAATCATCGCGTTGCGCAGGCAGTGCTTCAAGATGACCATCGGTTCGTGCACGCCTTTTGCGCGCGCGGTTCGCACGAAGTCCTCGCCGAGCACTTCGACGAACGACGCACGCGTGAAGCGCGCCATCACCGCCGCGACCGCCGCGCCCAGCGTGATCGACGGCAGCACGTAGCCCTTCCATGTGCCGTCGTCGACGATCGGCAGCCAGCCGAGCTTCACTGAGAAGATTTCCATCAGCAGCATGCCGAGCGCGAACGCCGGAAACGAAATGCCCGACACCGCGAGCGTCATGCCCAGACGGTCCGGCCAGCGATTGCGCCATACCGCCGACACGATGCCGATACCCATGCCGAAGATCACCGCCCACACCATGCTCGCGAGCGTGAGCCACAACGTGGGCATGAAGCGCTCGGCGATTTCCGTCGACACGGGCCGCTTGCTGCGCGTCGACATGCCGAAGTCGAAATGCACGATCTTGCCGAAGAAGCCCACCAGTTGCTGCGGCAGCGGCTTGTCCAGACCGAGGTCGGCACGCACGAGCGCGACGGTCGCTTCGTCGGCTTCCGCGCCCGCGGCGAGCCGCGCCGGATCGCCCGGCAGCATGTGCACGAAGAAGAACACGAGCACCGCGACGATGAAGAGCGTCGGCAGCAGGCCTAACAGTCGTTTGGCGATGAAGTTGAGCATCGTTTCCCGTCAGGTGCGGCCGGGCGATCGCGCCCGGCCGAAAGCGATTACTTGAGGGCGATCTCGTCGAAGCTGAACGAGCCGTCGGGCATCACGTACGCGCCCGACAGACGCTTGCTGCGCGCGTACACGACCTTCTCCGTGACGAGGAAGATCCACGGCGCGTCGGCCCAGATGCGCTTCTGTGCGTCGGCGTAGAGCTTCGCCTTCTCGCCGCGATCCGTGGTGGCGAGCGCCTTGGAGAGATCGTCATCGACCTGATCGTTCTTGTAGTACGCGGTGTTGAAGAGTTTCGGCGGAAACGACGTGCCGCCGAGCAGCGGCGAGAGCGCCCAGTCCGCTTCGCCCGTCGACGACGACCAGCCGATATAGAGCATCCGCACCGGCGCCGTCTTCGGATCCGGCGCGCTCTCGATGCGCTGCACGCGCTGCCCCGCTTCGAGCGCTTCGACCGATGCCTTCACGCCCACCTGCGCCAGTTGCTGCTGCACGAACTGGATGATCTTCTGCGCGGTCGTATGGTTATAGCCCGACCACAGCACGGTTTCGAAGCCGTTCGGATAGCCTGCTTCCTTCAACAGTTCGCGCGCCTTCGCGGGATCGTATTTCCACGGTCCGAGCTTGGTCGCGTATTCGACGCCCGGCGGCACCACGCCTTCGGCCGGCACTGCATAGCCCGCGAACGCCACCTTCACGAGCGCTTCCTTGTTGATCGCATAGTTCATCGCCTCGCGCACCTTC
>Ga0160447_100175_pt1 | contig 41233 bp, 37 predicted proteins | sample HID1973K_E1MG_FD_108222 | JGI IMG/M metagenome (GOLD analysis project Ga0160447, IMG submission 108222) | Enriched mosquito-associated microbial communities from UW Madison campus, WI, USA - HID1973K_E1 MG | ecosystem: Host-associated > Arthropoda: Insects > Digestive system > Unclassified ...
GTGCGATGCGGATGCGTACGGCCCGCTGCGTTCGACATGGCTAACTGTCTCCGTCAAGCTGAACGCGCCCATCATGCGTCGAAATATTCAGCACTGGGAAACGGTCGTGCCGAGTCGCTTACCCTTCCGGCCGGTCAGGTGACCCTGATCCTGGAAGCCGACGAGGACTCACCCGCGCATGTCGATGCATTGATCGCCGCAACCGGAGGCAGCGTTTGCCGTCGCAATCTGTGAGGAGACGGGGTGCCCGTGCTCGATTCGAAACGGATGATGGTCGCGGCGTCGATGCCATCGCGATTCATCGTCAGCCTCCGACCATGCTTGCCGCAATATTCACGCAGAGACCTAACACCGTGACATTGAAATAGAACGCGAGAATGGATTGCGCCAGCGCGGTTCGCCGCGCGCTGCGCCCGCGCAAGCCGATATCGGCGGTCTGAGATGCGAGGGCGATCGTGAATGAAAAATAAAGCAGATCGAGATAATCCGGCTCCAATCCCTGGTCGGGGAAGTCCAGCGCAGGCGCCTGCGGATCGGACGCGTAAAAGATTCGAGCGTAATGCTGTGCGAAGATCGTCGGAATCAGAAACCACGCACCGAACAGCGTAAGGCCGGTGAGCGCGGCTCGCATGAGCTTGGATTCAAGGGCGAGCCCTTTCGTCGAGCCTAATTCGAGAATGATCGCCATGATGCTTGCTACCGTGGCGATGGAAATCACGGTCAGGACCGTCACGGCGTTCTCGTCGTTGATCGTGGCGCGCGCGCGAACGTCCTCGGGATTCGCCTTCAGCATCTGATACCAGATCGTCGCGAGGAATGCCCATACGCCGGTGTCCCAGCCGATGAGTGCGCGAGTAACCGCGCCCAAAGACGCCGGCGATGACAATGCCATCACCAATCCAAGGCAGAACGCCGCGCTCATATGCGGGCGATTTCGGAGGACCTGCGGATAGAGGCTCATGGGTCGATTAAGCTCAGAGCAGATGATTCACGGTGGTTCGAATGACCCGCGGCCGCCTCCCGCTCTCGCGGATAATCTGACATCCGCTCTGAAGAGGCGACCTCATGGGCATGCCGGATACCTCTCCATCCGTTTCAAAAGCCCCCGGCCACCTCAACCGCCTCGTGAAGCAAGCTTGATAAGCAGCTTGAGCGGATAAACCGCGATCATGGTGGCTGCCACGCCGAATACCCAAAGTGCGATAAACCAGCATATTTGCATGACCAGCGTTTTGCGCTTGCTTCGGGAGTCTGCTTTCATCGTCTCGACCTCGCAAGATTGCCCTTCCCGCCACGCTGCTGACCGCTCTCGCCGTCATCAAACGATTCGTGCCGATAGCCTGCACGGCGAGCGCGGTAACCTCGGTCGAAGGTAGGCATGTCAACCGTAGAACGTGGTTCCGTTACTTGGCGGTACCCAAGATAGCCAAATCGCGAGTATTCCATCGTCTGTGCTCAGCAGCGCAAAAACCGCGGCGCTACGGTACAAATCGGGACGTCAACCTGGCATCGGTTGTCCGGCGGACAGCAGATAGCGAGATCGACGACAATTGACATAAGATTTGCGAGCTGAGGGCGTGCGCCTTCGACATAGGACCTTCCTGAATACGAATTCGATAATGTTCATTATGTAAAGTCCGATCCGCAGTTCGAGTCCTGTTTATATCGGCTCTTCTTCATGGCGCGCGCCGAGGTCCAATGACCTGCCCCGACAATCAGAGGTCGTACTGATCTCGGATAAGGGTGCATCAACGGTCAGAACCGATCGGGTCCAACTAGGGTGGATTGAGCAGCGCGCCGAAGTATTCAAAAAACATATACCTCGGGCGCGGCCATCGGGCAGTCCGACCGCGATACGCACGCCGCGCGGAACGACCGCGATTTCTAGCGGTTCGACGTCGACGACGCCAAGTTCCGTCGCAAGCGTCAAGCGCCTTTCATGCAGAATGGTGAGGAATTCGACATCCGCTAAATCTAAAAAGCGCTGCTCCGTAGCGCGAGATACCCGATGCAACCGACTGCGTCAGAATTCGATCACGTTCACGCGTTCATGACCGTTCAGAAGTCTTCAGAATTTGTGGCGAATCCCGATCATACCGACAACCTGTGTTTGAGTCGTTGACGGCGAAGTAGTCAATAAAACCCAAGCCTTCAAGTTTTCAGACGTCTTCTGGTAGAACGCGTTAAAGTAAAGGTCGGTTCGCTTAGACAGAAAATACTGCAATCCAACGTTCGTCTGCCAATAGTTTCCCGCTCCGGACCCCTGTGTTGCGTGCGTGTAGGTTTCCCCCAGCGCCCCTACCAAGAACGGCGTGAAGAAATAGCGAATGCTTCCATCGACGTTCTGGAAGCGCACAGAGCCAGCGCCGCCACCGCTTCCGGCAGCTCCGGAAAAGAGCGAACCGGTAGTGGGATTCTCAAACAACGCTCCGGTGTACAAGAGCCCGACGGTTGCGCCTCCAACACTGTACGTGCCGCCAGCGCCCCATTGATGGACTGTTTGAGCCGTGGCTAAGAACGGCGTAGTCGCTAAACTATAGAAGTTGTCCGACGCGACGGCGCCAATCGTATCTTTGTTGAACCCCGGCTTGTCTAGACGGACATAGGCCGCGCCCAGCGTGACCGCGCCGCTCGAATAGCTCGCACCTACGCCGTACGATCGATTAACGGCGAAGCTTGTTGAGTTCGAAAAGGCATACATACCTTCTGCTTGGAACCCACCATAGCGCTGGCTCGTGTACTTAACCATATTGTTGGTGCGATACGTCGCCAACGACGCATCGTTATCGAGCGGATGGGCTGCATATCCGGTAAGAGTACTGGTAATCTGGATCGGTCCAAGATCGTCTACTATTGCGTTGTACTGCCGCCCGACGGTTAGTGAGCCGTATTTGTCCGAGGACAAAGCCACCCATGCCTGTCGGCCAAAAATACGCCCGCCCTGACCGAGCGTACCGTTTGCCATGCTGAAGCCGTTCTCTAACTGGAAAATCGCCTTCATGCCGCCGCCCAGATCCTCCACGCCTCTAAGACCCCAACGCGCCCCTTGCTCATTGCCACTAGTCAACTGCCAAGACGAATGTCCACCGTTGTTATTCGTATAGGTAATTCCGGCATCTAGGATGCCGAACAGCGTGACAGTGCTTTGTGCATGTGTCACACCGGAAAACGCAATCAACGCCGCCAAGACGCAAATCGACTTCTTCACGAGGGTGTCTCCGTTTTTAGATTAGGGGTACTAAGGTAAGAATTATTCAGTTTTCCATTAAAGCTTCAAGGTGATACATCGTTCGAAGACGAAAGGGAGATCTTACTCAGCGACGAACGTTGAAACGCATCGAACCATTGCTGGTCTTCCGAGATACCGAAGCACCCTTGTTACTGCGAGGCAAGTCTCTCTTCGTGAAGTGCTCGCAGGCGCGTGCCAATTTTCAACGGCACCCCATTGGCGCAGCCTCACTCGATTGCCCACTGGTTGAGCTTCGAACACCCAGTAGCTGAAAGCGAGGGTAGTAATTACGGCGTGGCTTCCTTATCGCCGATCCCCAGTGGGTCACGCTGGCGGGGGGAAGGAAGTCGTTGCGTGACTGCACAACGGTTCCCGACCACGCGTATGGCTTGCGTGCTTCCTTTCGCTAACACGACTGGCGAACAACTGGCGTTCTTTTTAGAAGAAGTAGTACGACAGTTTCACGGGGTGTCAAGTGCGACCCGCCGTGTTTCGCGAATAGCGAGGCAGCAAGAAAAGCTGACAAAGCAGATTGCTGCCAATACTTTTCCAAAGGCGAGATTTCCATATTCCGAAACGATTGGTGCCGCAATCACGGGGACGAGGCCTCCGCCTAAAATCCCCGCGACGTTGTAGCAAAGACCAACGGCTGTATAACGATATCTGGTATGGAAGAGCTCAGACATAAATGCTCCGACGGGCCCCACTATCAGCCCTGAGAGCAGCATTGTTACGATCACCACCGCGGCATAACTGGCCAGCGTCCCGATGTAGAGGACCGGGAATAGAACCAGCGCCCAAACAGTAGACAAGCCTGTGGAAAGAATCAAAACGGGGCGCCGGCCGACACGGTCGGACAGTGTCGCCCCGATCCAAATGCCGATAAGCATAAGCAACCCACTTGTTACAGTTACCCATAGCACTTCCGAGTACCCGAGCCTGAGTTGATTTACGCCGTAATTGACGAGAAAGGTGGCGACAAGATAGAGCAGCGCTAGGGCCGGTACTTCGACCAAGCTAGCAAGTAGCATGTCGCGCGGTTGCTTTTTGAAGGCTTCAAGGATCGGTACTCTCGATGCGCCTCGACGATGCACCTCTTTGGCGAAGACAGGTGTCTCACACATACTGACACGGATGTACAGACCGACCGCAAGAAGGACGGCACTCAAGAGGAAAGGAAGTCGCCAGCCCCACGCGCGGAATGTCTCGTCGCTCATCGTTGCGCTCGTGATCAGGAACGTTAGTCCGGCGAGGCTCGTAGAGGCGGCGCCTCCAAGCATCGGTACCGCTGCCCATGCTCCACGTTTTTCCGCTGGAGCGTTCTCAACGACCAGAAGTGCCCCTCCTGCGAATTCGCCGCCTGCCGCAAATCCCTGAATGACGCGAAGTAAAATGAGCAGAATCGGCGAAGCAATGCCAATTTGATTGCTAGTCGGCAGTAGCCCTACTAGAACCGTCGACAATCCCATCGCAACGAGCGTTATAACTAATGTTTGCTTCCTTCCTAAACGGTCACCCAAATGCCCGAGCAAAATACTCCCTAATGGACGCGCAACGAAAGCTACGCCGATCGTTCCAAATGCGACGACAGTACCCGCCATCTTCCCCAGTTGCGGGAAAAACACATGAGCAAATACTAATGCAGCAGCCGTGGAATAGATTTGAAGGTCGTAAAATTCTACAAGTGATCCCGCGAAGGCTGCGGCACGAACTCGTCTTAGATAGCTTTTACGTTCTGAAGACTCGGAACTTGAGTCTGACAAAAGCTCAGTCTGGGAATACATCATTTCCTCCTGTTTCTCTGTAAAGCGTCTCAATCTAACTTTTATTGTTTATGAGGCTGCACGGCTGCGTTGCCGTTCAGCGCCCGCATCCCTATGCCGATCCCGGTCCAAAAACCAACGATCTAAAGTTAAGAGCATGTATCAATCATTCCCGAGGTGCTAACGCCCGTCAAATCAATTATGAAGAGTTGTTGAATTCACCGCGTCAATACCGGTCGTGCCTACTCAGGTCATTAGAGCGTTCGAGAACATTGCCTTTGCACGGTGTTCCGCGGCAGGTGCCGATGTTGGTCTCGCCCGCACGGCGCACGCGCAGGACCGTGGTAGGAGGAGAAACTGCACCACTGAAGATGGGCGGCTTTGCCGCCCGCTTGAGTGCGAAGAGAAGGCAAGCGGGCGGGTAGCGCTTATTAAAGCGAACTCAGGCGCCCGGTGGAAATGCATACTCGATAGCCGAAAAAAATCCAGAGTTGGGAAAATCCCTAATGCCGCATTCCAGCATGCCTTTAGCGCCCCCAGCAGGAGAGTCAACGTTTAAATCGTGAAATCGTGGAGTGCGTTCCCAAAAGAAAAACGACCCTGCCGTACCCACGGCCGAGTCGTCAAATAACCGCCTAGAGCCACTGCACAGTCCGGACCTCACGACTTACCCAACTGAACGGCATCGGCGATAAGTCCTCTTCCCTCCTCGTTCGGGTCGGAATTTGCTGCTACGCGAGACCCACAGTCTTTCGCCTGAGATACTCCTCCAGTCCAGGGCGTCCGCCTTCGTAGCCTATCCCGCTTTTACGAAAACCGCCAAAGGGTGCACCGACATTCTGGCGAGTCGCATCGTTGACGTAGACCGTGCCGCTCTTGACGAGCGAGGTAACACGGATCGCCCGACGGAGGTCGTTCGTATGGACGTAGTTAGAGAGCCCGAAGTCCGTATCGTTGACCGAAGCTATAACTTCGTCTTCGTTCATAAACTGGAAGATGGACATCACTGGACCAAAGATTTCCTCAGTTGCAAGCGCACTGCAGGGATCCACCTCGTCGAATAGAGTTGGTTGCACGAAGTATCCCCGGTCGAACGGCGCGCCAAGACGAACCGCCTTCCCGCCCGTCAGTATGCGGCCGCTCCGATTTGATGAGGCTGTCTCGATCATCGACAGCACTCGGTCCCGCGCCGCCTGCGAGAACAATGGTCCCATAACAGTCCGTAGGTCAAGAGGGTCTCCAACTTGAACCCGTTCGGCAGTCGAAACCAGGATCTGTTTGAATGCGTCGTAAACGCCATGGTGTACAAATATCCGCGATCCGAACGTGCAAGACTGCCCCGCATTTGAAAGACCGGAGCAAATGATTTTCGCAGCGAGTTCGAGATCAGCGTCCTCAAAGATAATGTGCGCAGACTTTCCACCCAGCTCGAAGCAGAACGGCTTGATGAGTGGAGCCCCCATTTTCATCATCGCCGTCGCTGCCTTAACGCCGCCCGTGAAGGAAATCTTGTCCACCTGGCGGTGCGCGACAAGCGCCTCCCCAGCCTCTACACCTCCAGGAACGATATTCACTACGCCCGGTGGAATACCGGCCTCTAGGCAGGCCTTGCCAAAAAGGATGGCGGTATAAGGAGTGAATTCCGACGGTTTGACCACAACGGTATTGCCGGCAGCCAAAGCCGCGGGTATCTTCATCGTCAATGAGAGAAGCGCCGAGTTCCACGTCAAGATGATGCCAATGACACCGTATGGCTCAAGTCTGGTGTATTCCAACCGGTCGGAGCTGGAAGTTGCAGTAATATCGCCGCCGACCTTGTCCGCCCATCCCTGATATGTCCTTATCCAATCAAGCGCGAAAGAGTGCCTGCCTGAGAATGCCTGTCGGGGCATGCCTATCTCAGCGGCAGCAAGCGTTCCGAAGTCTTCTTTCCAAGCTTCAACGACGGCGGCAAGCCTGCCAAGCCGGTCGCGCCTTTCGTTCGGACTCGTGTCTTCCCAGAGCTTAGCAGCCGCCAGAGCAGAAGAGACCGCTTGATCGACCTCCGTTTTTCCTCCGAGCGTAACGAGACCGTTGACCTCAGCCGTCGCAGGATAGATGTGCTCGATTGTTCCGCAGGAGGCATCTTTCAGCAGGTCAGCTCCGATCAAAAGTTCACTCGTTAAAAGTTTCTCACTCTTCGCCACTTCAATTCTCCTTGCTTTCAGGGCATTCAATCTTCGTCGTTCGCATACACGCCTAAGTGTCGCCGACGGCGGCACGCCGTGGGTACGCGCTGGGAATGGAGTTCTTTTGTTACTTCACCGCCAGCACCGCTGATTCAAGCCTTGTTGTATAAGGGTTGCCGACCGGACGAATCCATTCCTTCGCCTTCGAGCTTGCGGCCCATTGTGAGTTCGACCATGGACCTGTTGCGAAAAGATAATTGTCATAGCAGAATTTGTGCATCTTGAGCGCCAACGCTATCTGCTTGTCGGAATCCGTCTCAGCCAGCATCTGCTGGTAAGTCTGGTCGAGCTCCGGAAAATTGTCAGTCGTTCCCCATTGAAAACCCGTGATCAGCCAGTTGGCCGTTTGCCGGACGTCGTTTTCGAAGGCAACCGATTGCACACCGACGCCAGTCATCTGACGATTCACTTCCTTCCCGATGAACGTTCCGGCCTCGATTACGTTAACGCGTGGACTGAGGCCGATGGCTTGCCAGTACCCTGCGAGAGCTTGTGCAATCTCAGGCAAGCTCGGATAGGAGCCTGAGGGATAGGTGAAGATGTCGAACGAGAAGCCCTGGAGACCGGCTTCCTTAACAAGCGCGGCAGCTCTCTGCGGATCAAACTTGCGTACAGGAAACATCGATTCGTTATAGCCTTTGGACGCCGGGAAGACATGTGCGTTAGGGCTAGGTTTGCCTTGCTTGAGAAGTCCTTGGACGATTTCTGCCTGATTGACTGAGATAGTTAGAGCTTCCCGTAGCCGGATGTCTGTCCACGGCGAACGCTTACGCTGCAGGTCAAAGAAGTTAATACGAAGGAGAGCCGTGCTCTCAGCGCGAAAAACTTTCAAGCCTGGATCACCAGCTAGCTGCATGGCTTGAACGCCCGTGATCGAGTCGATGATGTCGACCTCGCCAGCGCGGAGTTGGGCGATGCGCGTTGTCACCTCGGGAGTGACCTGTATGTGCAGGGCCTTCGCTAGCGGAACGCGATCCTTACGGTAGTGGCCTTCGTTTGCCTCCATATCGATAAAAGCGCCGATCTGGTTTTTCACCAGCTTGTAGGGACCGGTTCCCATGGGCTGGGTTCGGAACGCGGCCGCGCCTACCCGGTTATAATGTGCCTTAGAGCTGATGTTCCACCAGGTAGTAAGCTCCTCGGTCTTGCGCGACGTTGGCGCGACCAACGTCATGACGACGGTGGTGGGACCTGTGGCCTTCACGGAATGAATCAGGCGCTTTAGTCCCGGGACCTCGCCTTGCGGTGGATTCCGCGAAACAAAGGTCTCATATGACCATGCCACGTCCTCCGCGGAAACGCGTGAGCCGTCCCAAAATGTGGCATCCTTGCGAATCTCGAAAGTGACAGTCTTGCGATCCGCGGAGATATCGAAGGTTTCCGCAAGGTCCAGTTCGCGCTGCCCGCGATCGTCGAAACGGAAGAGCATGTTGAAGAGGTGGTAGCCGATAGTTCTTGCGAGGCCGCCCGTCTGATAGAACGGGTCAACGGACTGGTCGATCAGTGATGCCACGGCGACATTGAGCGCGCCGGAAGGAGCACCTCGCAACGTACCAGCCGAGGCGGCCACCGAAGCTCGCGGCAGCATGCTGTTCCCAAGAAGGAGCATGGATGCCCCCGCGATCTGCCGCAGTACGTTGCGTCGACTAAGTGCATGCAAGCCCGCTTTATCATTCATAAGCCCCTCCTAAATGTGTATCTCTTCTGAGTGGGAAAAGACGCTCCCGCTGAAGTGCTTGAGCGAGAGCCATCACGCGAAGTGGCACGCTGCGCGATGTCCACTACCCACCTCCCTAAATTCTGGCTCCGAATCGGCGCAAATTTTTGCGGCGATTGGGCATCGGGTCCTGAAACGACATCCACTCGGCGCGTTGATGGGATTTGGCAGGTCGCCCCTTAGTTGCGTTGTCAGGCTCGGATTACGCGGATCAGGCGGAAGCGACGCTTCAAGCAGCGCTTTCGTGTAAGGATGCCTCGGCGTCTGGTAAAGCTTGTTGGCCGAAGCCCGCTCTACGATCGCCCCGAGGTACACAACGATAATTTCGTCGCTCATGTAACGAACCGCACTTAGATCGTGCGCAATAAAAACGTACGAAACTCCGGTGTCGTGTTGTAGATCCTTAAGCAGGTTGAGAACCTGAGCGCGGATGGAGACGTCGAGTGCGGACACTGGTTCGTCGAGTAAGACAAGCTCGGGCTGGGTTGAGATCGCCCTTGCAATCGCAATTCTCTGGCGCTGACCGCCGCTGAACTCGTGCGGATAGAGCTTTGCAGCTGTTATCGGAAGACCGACGGACGTTAGCAGATGCTCGAGGAGACCGCCGGTCACAGAGCCTTTTCCAGCATTAACAAGAACCGGCTCCATGATTGCCTTATCGATCCGATGACGGGGGTTCAGTGAGCTATACGGGTCCTGAAACACCGCCGACACCGACTTTCTGAACAGTTTTTGCTTACCACCGTCCAAAGCCCAAATATCGTCGCCCTTGAATTGCACCGCTCCCGAAGTGGGCTCTGTCATCCTTAGCATCATGCGCGACAATGTTGTTTTTCCACATCCTGACTCGCCGACCACACCAAGAACCTTGCCCGGCGCAATGTCAATTGATACGCGGTCAACGGCAGTGAGTACGCCTCCGCGAACAGGATATTTCTTGGTTACGCCTTCCAATCGAAGAAGCGGCGGGGGCGTTGCCGGCGTGACGGATTCTTGTCTTGTGGTCATACAGATTTCCTAACCGGTGCTGTAATTCCAGCCTCTTCCATAACCGCCCAACACGATGTCGTGTGTCCCGGAGATAGCGCGATCTCATGCGGGAAGTGCTCGCGACATTCACTTCGCACGGACTGGCACCTAGGGGCGAAGGGACAACCGTTTCCAATGTTTCGGACATTCGGTGGCTGACCTTCAATGGCGTAGAGCCTGCCGCTTGCATCCGTCTCAGCGTTTAGAGACCGCATCAGTGCCCGAGTGTACGGATGTGCTGGCTTCTCGAAGAGTCTAGAAACTGATGCCTTCTCCACAATACGCCCTGCGTACATTACGGCGACATCGTCGCACACCCTTGCTATAACGGAGAGGTCATGACTCACCATGATCATCGCCATCCCATGCTCCTTCTGCAGATCGCGAAGGAGCTTGAGGATTTGAAGCTGGACCGTTACATCGAGCGCGGTTGTCGGCTCGTCGCAGAGAATGAGCGAAGGTCGACATGCCAATGCCATCGCGGTGACAACGCGCTGCCGCTGTCCGCCGCTCATCTGATGCGGGTAACTGCTCACACGATCCTCAGGCGCAGGGATGCCTACACTCTGCAATGCGCCCACGGCCAACCTCCTCAGCGTGTCCCGAACCCGTATCCGCTGATGCTGCCTAATAGGCTCCTCGAGTTGGTTACCGATCGTATAAACAGGATTTAGGGAGGTCATAGGATCTTGTGTAATCACGGAGATCTTTGAACCGCGGATGTGCCGCATCTCGGTTTCCGAGCTCGTTACCAGATTCTTTCCCTCAAATAAGACTTCCCCGTTTTCAATACGACCGGCAGGTGTGGCTAGCAGACGCACGATCGACATCAGCGTGACACTTTTGCCGCTGCCGGACTCGCCGACAATGCCCAGCGTTCTTCCTCGTTCCAGGACGAACGACACGCCATTAACGGATCGTGCGACACCGCGCCTCGTACGAAAACTAGTGTAAAGATTCCGCACCTCGAGAACTCTACTGCTCTCAGCTGACGTAGTCATCATTGACGAAACCTCGGATCCAGTCGAAGGCGAAGCCAGTCGCCTAGAAGATTGATGGCCAGGACGACCACAAAGATCGCCAGACCGGGGAATAGCACCAGAGAGGTATGAAAGCCGATGAAGTCTTTGCCTTCAGACAACATCGCGCCCCATGTGGCTTGGGGCGGCGGCACACCAAGGCCGAGGAAGCTGAGAGACGCCTCGATTACGATCGTCGCTCCGAGTTGTAGCGTGGCGAGGATCATGAGCGGATTTACTATGTTTGGAAGCAGGTGGTGGATAAGTATTCGCGAATCGCTGCAGCCAGCCACCTTGGCAAGTTTCACGAATTCAAGTTCACGCAGTCTCAAGACTTCGCTTCGAAGAACACGCGCATATCCCGCCCAACTCATGAAGATAAGGGTGAATACAAGATTCGTGATGCTCGCCCCCACTGCGCCGACGATCGCAATTGCGACCAGAACAAATGGCACAGCGATGAAGACTTCACAGACCCTTGAGACTACGGCATCGATTGCACCACCGAAATAGCCCGCAGCCAACGCGAGTACCGTTCCGATCGATCCCGCCCCAAGCACGACGGCGAAGCCGACTAAGAGTGAAATCCGGGCTCCGCTTATTAGACGGCTCAAGACGTCCCGTCCCATCTGATCGGTCCCGAGTGGATACTCCCAGCTTCCCCCAAAGAAAATAGGAGATGCATGTGCTTTCAATAGCTGAATTGCATTCGGGTCGTGAGGCGAAATAACTGGGCCGAACAAACCAACCAGGACGAGGCACACCAAGACTAAGACCGACCACAATGGTAGTTCACATACTCGCGTGATAAACGCACGCGGCGTGAATTTATTCGACGCGCCGATGGACTTAGACGCGACCGTTGTTTTTGCAGGGCTGTTCATCTGCTAATCCTTGGGTCTATGAAGCCATACAGAATGTCAACGACTAGGTTCAAAAGAACGATCCCAGTTGACGAAATGAAAACGATGGCTTGAACGAGGGGATAGTCGCGAGCCTGAATCGCCTGGATAGAGAGCTGTCCTATCCCTGGCCACGAAAAGACGTTTTCGACGATGACAGATCCGCTGACGAAGTAGACAATTTGTAGCGAAAACATGGTCACAATCGGCAGCGCAGCGTTGCGAAACGCATGCTTCCAGATGACCTTATTTTCCGGCAAACCCTTCAGACGAGCGAGCTTGATGTAGTCGGTACTGAGGACGTCGTTCATCGATGATCTCGACAACCTCGCAAGCGAGGCGAGGGAAAACCAGGCCAGCGCGATAGAGGGCATAATGAACGACTCCCAACTCCGATTACCTGATGTGGGTAGCCATCGAAACATCACCGCGAAGACCGCGATCATCACAATTCCGATCAAGAACGACGGAATGGCTTGTCCCATAAGCGCGATTAGTTTGGTCGCTTGATCGAAAAGCTTGCCAGCCTTTACTGCCCCGTACACGCCGATGAGGATGCCTATTACAGACGCAAGCACTGCCGCGACCAAGCCTAGCGCTAAGGTCGCGCCGAAACGATCGGTGTAGACCTCTAATGCCGGTTTCCCGAAACGAAATGAGTTACCGAAATCGAGCGTGAACGCGCCTTTAAGAAAGAGCAAATACTGATCAGCGATGGTTTTGTCGAGTCCTAACTGCTGGCGTAGTGCGAGGCGATCGGTATCAGTGGCTTCCGGCGGGATTAGGAGCGCCGTGGCATCTCCGCTCATATGCGCAAGCGCGAATACTATGAGGCTGATTCCTACGATCGTCGTGATGGCCTGCAGGAGACGCGAGGCTAGGTATCGCGTCATAGCGTCCTCCTGCGGAGGCGCGGCATCATATTCAGCGCGAGCGGATCTCCTGCCCATCGCTCAATTGGTGAGCGATTTAGACCACCCGACCGAATACCAGGACCGCTATCAGGTTCCTCGATATGGTCCGAACGCGAAGAAGGGACGGTTACCCCACGAGAGGGATCGGTACAGAAATCGTAGCTGTTTTGAACGACTGCCTTCGCTAGGCGCTGTGGTGACAAATTAAATTTATGTCTTTCGGTATCACGGCTATCAATAAATATTTGACGACGTTTCATTCATTGTCTCCAACTTTGATTGTTATCTTTCCTCACACTTGGAATGAGGCGAGGTGACCAACCGTGGTAAAAACGTTTTGCTCGAGGTCTCGCATCTCGCCGACCTCTAGGCTATGGTGCCAACCTATCGGCGCTTGGACTGAATTCAGGCGAATAGGGAAAAAAGCGCCGAAGCGAGAAACGCCATATTCCTTCGACCTTAACGAACTCATCTATGTAATGCCCGCAGAAAGGGTCCTCGCCAAGGTTTGTCATGACACAGGTTCCCTCCGCTCGGTCCTCGCGAAGGATCTTGGTGACTTCGTTGGCCACAAGTGGAATGCGCCGACCAGGCCGCATACCTGACAGGTGTCGGGCTATAGCATCCCGCCCTCGCACGCTCACGGGCTCATTTGACGCCCCTCGCGAATTTTCAAAGACTGCGTCCTCCGCAAACAGTTCTACGACCGCCCGCCTGTCCCCCCGCGCCGTATACCAGCAGTAGGTCGATCTTAGCTCGCTAACGGCGAAACGCGTCTCGAGGTCGGCAATCCGACTTTCCAGGGTATTCATATCATCCACTCCGACGAACAATCGTCATTGAAAGTTAGCAGCGAGGATGCGACAAACTTCGTCTGCCGCTTCGATCATTGGAAAGTGTCCAACCTCGGGAATGGTCACGACACTAGAACGTGGGACGATCGTTGAGACCTTGTTCATGAACGGCGTTTGCATCCCGAGCTCAAGGGGTAGGCGCCCTACGCCCGGCTTGAAATAGGTCGTCTGGATAAGAGTTGTTGGGACGTCTACCCGTGCTAACGACTCATCGCCTTTCGTCAAATCCCAGCGTATAGAAGCGAGGAGCAGCTGCTCTGCAAACTTGGGGTCGATCATCCTGGCTCGTCGTACAATTTGATCTACTAACTTTGGATCTGTACCTGGCACGAACATGTCTTCAAACATTCGGTCGAGGAATGTCGCGAATCCAACATTTTCTATCTGTTGCTTAACCGTTTCCGACAGCAGATGTTCGCTGCCGCTGTATGTGCTACCGTCGATGAAGGCGAGTCCGGTGACGGCTTTCGGGTTCTGAAGAAATGCTTCTCTGATTACCTTGGTCCCGAGGCTGTGCGCCACCAGGACGACCTTGTCTATGCCTGCGGCCACAATGGAGGCGCGGACCGCCTCCGCCATACCCTCGATCGTTACCAACCCATCCGGCACGGCTTCGTCGCCATGTCCTGGCAAGTCCACCGCGATGCAACGACGCTCCGGCGAAAACCGGCTCAATTGAGCGTCCCAGTCGGACTTCGAGCAGCCGAATCCGTGGACGAAGACGAACGGCACTCGGTGCTCAGACCCGCGAAATCCGCCGAAAGCAGTGTCGGTGAAACTTGCCATGATGTCACCTATCGTATTTATGTTGCGAGCCGTCACATGTGGGGCAAGATAATTTGCCGAACGGCAACTCCCTCGAGAAGGTGATCAAGCGCTTCGTTTATATCCTCCAGCGCAATCACGCGGCTTTTCAGTCGGTCGACCGGCATTCGACCGTCACGGAAGAACTCGAGATAGCGGGGGACGTCATGATCCGGACGTCCGCTTCCAAAATGAGACCCGCGAATGACCTTCTCTTCGACTACGAGACGCGTATGAGGATAGTCGTAACGTGCTTCGCTTTGTGCGACTCCCACGCACACGACTTCCGCACCAACACGAGTAATGTCGATTGCGGCTTCCATAGCTGCGCGGTTCCCGGACACCTCGATAGCGAAGTCCGCGCCCCCGACCGTTAGCTCCCGCACCTTCGTCACCAGGGATCCGTCCGTCGACAAAAGCGTGTGTGTGCACCCAAGGTCTTTCGCCAAAGCGAACTTGTCAGCGTTGATGTCGATGCCGATAATCCGCGAGGCACCCGCAATTCGCCCGGCCATGACCGCATTGAGACCGACGCCGCCAAGTCCGAAGATCGCCACAGAGTCACCGGGACGCACTTTCGCTGCGTTGAAGATTGAGCCGGCACCTGTGACTACTGCGCACCCAAACATCGCAGCGACATCAATGGGATAGTCGCCATCAATCTTTATAAGGTTCGACGGCATCATCACCGTGTACTGTGCGAACGATGATACCGCGCTGTAGTGATGCACCTTCAGCCCGTTTTCACTGAATCTGACTAGACCATTCGGAAGAGTTCCTTCGGCCCGCACCCTAGAGATCTGCTGACAAAGCGCCGGCCTTCCAGCCCGGCACGCCTTGCAATTACGACAACCGTTGCCCGCGGTCATCACCACATGATCGCCAGGCCGCAATTCAGTCACGCTTCGTCCCACCTGGATTACTTCTCCCGCGCCTTCGTGCCCTCCCACGATCGGCAGATTTCGCTTTCTTTGACCTTGCACCGTCGATAGGTCAGAGTGGCAAAGACCTGCAGCCAGCACTTTGACGAGAACCTCGTCTTCGCCAGGTTCTTCCAGATCGACCTCTCCGATCACGAATGGCCGACTCACCGCGAAAGGTGGTTCCAGACCCTGTTCTCGAAGGACGGCCGCTTTTACTCTCATGACGCTTCCCCTTAATGATTGGCTTCCGCTGAAGGTGAGCGCGCCGGGAGGCCCCTCACCTCTGCAATCATCTTTTGCACTGTCTCCCGGTATGGTGGGTAGCTTATTCCGAACTCTTCGCGCAAGCGGCTATTATCGAACCTGTAGGCAACCGATCCGGCGTCACCTCCGGTCTCCTCTCGAAACGTGATACGAGCGTCCGGTACAACGTCACGCACCATTCCGGCGATCTCGCCAAGGCTCAGCGTTTCACCACCGGTGTTATAAAGATCGTAATCGGGGCGCTCCTTCTCAGCGATTTTGTAGAAAACGCGAGCGATATCGTCCACGTGCACTACGCAACGGCGCTTATCAAAGAAGTCCAGTTCAATCGGGTTTCCCGCGGCTGGCTCGGCGATGCAGCGGACGTGATCTACCGCGCCCACTAGCTTGCCCGGTGCCGCCGCGTGGGCGACCCGGATGCCTGTAATGCACATGCCGTGCTTCATGCGATACTCGCTGGCCTGCCATTCATTGAAGACCTTGTGGACAGCGTATTGGTAAGTTGGAAATGTCGCGTCCGTCTCTCTGATTGCGCGATCGCCGTACTGGGCCTGTCGCCCATTGACGGCAATTGAGCTCGCGTAGATCACGTGACGAACATCGCAAAGGCGCGCGGCCTCGAAACAGTTGTCCATCCCCAACACGTTTACGTTAAAAGCCTCGCGCGGATAGGTCTCACGAACGTAGCCAAGGTTCATTACCACCTCGGGCTTGATAGTTGCAAAGGCACGTATCACGTCTTCGAAGTTTGACACGTCGAGGAGCTGAGAGCGGGCGCGTACACCCTCCCGCTCCACCCACCCGGCGTCCGCGACGTCGAGCGAAACGACGTCTACTCCCTCATTAGCAAGCATCTTAACGACGCGGCGGCCGATGAACCCGGCTCCCCCCAATATTGCAATGTTGGTCATCTGACCTCTCCTTCATGGAAATCAGCCTTGCTTTCGGTGCGCGGCTTTTGACTCTCTTCTTGGATAGTTCGGATGGCAATATACGAAAAAGCCATCGCCGGGCCGATGTTGATCCCTCCTCCAGGGTAGAAGCCGCGCATAACCGAGGATATGTCTTGCCCGGAGCCATACAAGCCCTTGATCGGGCGGTCATTTGCATCCAGAACCTGCGCTTTCGCGTTTGTCTTCAGACCAACACAGGTCCCCAGCGTCGAGGGATAAATCTCAAGGGCAACCAACGGCGCCTTTGCAATTGGTCCCAGATTCGGATTCGGCTTTACGGTGGGATCACCAAGTAGGATGGTGTTAAAGGGATTCGTGCCGCGTCCAAAGTCAGGATCGACGCCAGTTCTTGCATACTCGTTAGTCTTCCGGATGGTGTCGGCGAGACCGGCCGGATCCACTCCGATCTTCCGCGCAAGTTCCTCTGCGGTGTCGGCCATGGTTATGTACCCGCAGTTGGCGTAGCGCGCGAGGTTGAGCCGGAACGGCCGAATAAGCCCCAATCCCCACCTCCAGACGAAATCTTTGTCACAGATAAAAAAGAAGCGGTTTCCCTTCGCAACGCCGTTGCGGAACATAGCCGCGCCAATGTCGTGATAAGAATTTGATTCATTCACGAACCTGCGACCGGAAAGATCGACTGCAATGACTCCGGGTTTGCCTCTATCGAGATAGCCGTAAAGAATGGTCTCTTCTTTACCATCTTTGTGGCGGAGGATCGACGACGGCTGCCACAAGCCAGGTCCGACCACGGCATGGTCGATGGTCCCACCGATTGCACGAGCGGCGCTGATTCCTTCGCCCACGTTCGCAGTCCAGCCGACGGACAGTCGGTGCGGGTGATCGGGTCCGAGTTCCCGTAGCATGTCTGCGTTGTGAGGACAGCCGCCCGTTCCCAATATCACCGCCCGCTTGGCCCGAACAGCGATCGGCCTGCCGTCTCGCATGACGGTGGCGCCGATGACGCGATCGCCGTCGCGAACCAAGTCCGTCAGTTGCGCATTGACCCATATATCGGCCTTGAGTTGCCGCAGCGTGAACAGCATCCGCGCGATCAGTGCATTTCCAGCTCCGATGTCAGTGCCTCTTGAGTAACGCAGACGATCCAGACCGTATCTTGCAAACACAGCCACGACTTTGCAGAAACCGCCGAACGATTGGAACGGATTCAAAAAGAGGTCAATCTTGCGCTTGTCCACTGAGAGACCGCCAAGCAGCATGAGCCGCTTGATCGGGGGGCGAATAAGCTCGAAATCGTTACCCAGCTTGCGCCCGTCATACCGACGCGGCTCTAATGTTCGCCCCTCGCGGACGCCGCCTACCTGGTCGGCGTGATAATCAGGCCATCGGACATAGTCGTACACCACTTCAGTTCCATCCTGAATCTCGGCAACGGCCTTGGGTCCGGCCTCAAGGAAGGCATCCACTAGATCTCCGCGAAAGTATTCGCCGAGCTCATGCTCAAGATAGGTTCGTGCGTTTTCAACCGAGTCTTTCGCACCAGCGGCCTTAGCTTGCTCGGTATTGGGCACCCATATAAACCCTCCCGCGGTGGCGGTAGTGCCCCCAACCACCGGCATCTTTTCGCAGACCAGCACCTTGAAGCCGCGCTTCCGCGCAAAAATCGCCGCCGAGAAACCGGCGACGCCGCTGCCAAAGATGAGAACGTCCGTCTCGTCGTCCCACTGTCTCTCGTTTTGAGTCATGCTACCTGCTCCTCCTACAGCCGTTCACTGCAGACGCGCCGCCTTAGGCGACGGTTTCGTGCAAGCGCACGCCGCAAACCACATCGACGATCTTCTCCGCATCCGAGACAACGTCGCCACGCCAGCACACGTGTCCGTCGGGTCGAACCAAGACAAGCTTGTATTCGTAGAGTTCGGCGATCGCAGCGGACGCGATTTTCTCAACCCTGAGGGGAGCGCCACGTCTATTGAACGCTTCCGCAAAAGCGTGAACTCCATCGGCGCCGCCAAAGTCGAGCAGCGTGAACCCGTCACCGAAGAGATCAAGCGTCGATCGTCCGTCAGGAAGCCACGCGTGTGGTGCTCGTGACCCGGGTCTGGATGTGGGAATGTAGATCGAATAGTCGTCTTCGAGCGGAGGCGTACCATCGGGGACGACGATTGGCGAGTCTTCGTATCGATGGCCAATCTGCAGGCCGAGCGACTCCCATTCAACCCGCGTGGACTCCTTCAAGCGGTCGCCTACCAGTGTGCGGAGCTGGGCGGCCTCCGCCGTATCCTCGCAGATAGACCGCGTGTCGGGCACGGCTTTCCAGGCGCTGAAATTACTGGTCGAGAACGCAAGGTTCCGCGCTGCGACCGGTCTGCGTTCCACTTCGTAGCTCTCTAGCAGACCGGGGCCTCCCCATCCCTTCAAGACAGCCTCGAGCTTCCAACCAAGATCCCACACTTCCTGCATGCCGGTGTTCATGCCCATTCCACCCGTTGGTGATGTGGTATGAACCGCGTCGCCCGCAAGTATCACGCGTCCGTGGAGAAAATGCTCCGCGAGCATCTCACTCCTCCGCCAAGGAACGACGGAAGTAATTTCGAACTTTATGTCGTCGGAGCCAAGAGCCCTGCGCACCCAGCTTACGGCATCGAATGTCGACAGATCCATCATCTGTTCCGAGCCGAGCACCGTAAGCCGCCAAGTGGCATCTCCGTCGACAACGGTTAGATTGCCCCAAGTGCCTTCCGGTCCAACAAAGAGATACCGCTCTGCCTCGCCCATTTTGTGTTGAGTTAAGAGATCGGGCGCATGGAGCAGAATGTTGACGGAATAGCTTAGCAGCCTGCCCCTTTGCTTGATTCCAAGCCCCTCCCGCACACCGCTTGCAGCCCCGTCGCAAGCAATGACGTAGCTGGACCGAATAGAGACTTCACGTTGGTTGCGAAGGTCCGTGATCACGCTGGTGACGCCACCCGCGTCTTGAACGAAGCGATCGAACCGGTGGTTGTAAAGAACCGTGTTGCTGTCGATCTTCTCCGCCGCGGCGGCAAAGATTGGCTGCATCCACATCTGCGGACACCTTTGCTTTTTCTCGGGTGTTTCAGGAGGCGTAGGCGTCATCCGCATGCTCGGATACGGTTCTTTGCCAAGTAAATGTCCGTTGAGCGAGGTGCAGAAGACCATCGAAAGCTCGTAATCCGAAGGAAACCCCGCTTCCCGGATTTCGGATGCCAGCCCCCACCGACGCGCGAGTTCCATGGTGCGAACCGCGACAAGGCCGGTGCGCGGGTGCTCGATCGTGCCGTCTCCCTGGTCGACCAGAGTCGTCGCGATGCCGCGGCGTCCCAGTTCGATGGCCATCCCAAGGCCGACCGGCCCCGCGCCCACAATCAGTACGGGCGTCTGGTGGTTATGCGACTCGCCGCTCATCGACTTCACTCCTTTCGTTCGTTTCGTTGCTGAATGAGGCCTATCATAATTTCGCGGCGCATATAAAATCCAATTGAAATAGCCAAACTGGAATATTCACGGCATGAATTCTAAAAACTTCGACCTGAACCTTCTACGTGTCTTTGCGGCCGTCGATCAAGCCAGAAACGTCTCACGCGCGTCCGCAATGATTAGCCTTTCACAGCCCGCGATGAGCAACGCGCTCGCGAGGCTCCGCAAGGCATGCAAGGATCCGCTTTTCGTCCGGACGTCATCGGGCATGGAGCCGACCGCCCTTGCGCTCGAGATGGCGCCGGCAGTTCACGAGGCGTTAGCTCATCTAGACCGCGCGCTTGGCGGACCGGCCGAGTTCACCCCGGGAAAGGCGCAGCGCAAATTCCGCATACTGATGTCCGACGCAGGTCAGGACGTCGTACTGCCTGTGCTCCTCAATGCACTAGCTACGAAGGCCCCTGGGATCTCGATCGAGTCGGTGCAAATGGCAAGAGAACACTACGCGGAAACGCTCGAGGTAGGGGCGGCCGACCTCGCGCTCGGGAGCATCAACTCCACCCGGGCCGGTATCTACCAACAAGTGTTGTTTCAAGACTCCTACTGCTGCGTCGCCTCAGTCGATCATCCAGTCTTCAGGGGAGCTGTTACGCTCAAACAGTTTGCCGCGGCGCGCCACGTCGTCATCGAATCCGGGGGCGCGGAAGCGGCTATCCAGCGGTCGCTCGAGGCGCGCCATCTCGAACGGGACATTGCCCTGAGCGTGAGCCAATATCACACTGCGATCGAGACAGTCCGACGGACTTCCCTGATTGCAACCGTTCCGCTGCGCTCGGTCGGGGCCGGGCACGGCCTTCAGATCATTGAGCTCCCAGTCGACGTCGCGCCAGCACAGGTCAAAATCATGTGGCATAGGAGGCTGCACAAGGACCCCGCGAACTCTTGGCTCCGCTATCTATTAAAAGAAGTGTTCGCCACGGAAAAATAACGTCAGTGATTGCGGTGCTTTCCCATTCACTGCCTCAATAGCCTAAATCCTTATTATCAATAATATTTACAAATTGCCTTGTTTGCTGCAGCCTTGAGGCAGTCCAGGGAGAGGGTTGTGAATGACCATCCCTCGCCGCATTAATGTCCGGCCATCCTCTCCATCCATCGGGACGGACAAAAAGCGACGAGCAAACAACTGAGGAAGAAACATGCGCCCTGTCGCTCTTGTAACCGGAGCAGCGAACGGAATCGGTCTCGCAACGTTGGAACTTCTGCACGCCGGCGGGTGGTCGGTGGCGGGCGTCGATCACGACCGCGAGGCGCTGGACGCGGCCCGAACTCGGCACTCTGATGCGAACGGCGAGATCTTGTTGCTCGAGCAGGACCTTTCAAACCAGTCCCGCCTTCCGGAACTTTTCCATCGCGTTTTGTCGGAATTCGGCCGTGTCGACGCACTAATAAATTGCGCTGCCATTCTTGGCGGTACCTTGTGCTTGCTGGATCTTGATATCGACGAATGGGACCGGGTTTATTCAGTCAATCTTCGTACACCCTTTGTGCTTATGAAGCTCTTCGCCTCGCACGCGGTTTCACGAGGCGGCGGCGGACGGATCGTCAATGTCACATCTGCGTCCGCGTTTCGCGCGTTAAATACCAAACCAGCTTACGGGAGCAGCAAAGCCGCGCTTGGCGGGCTAACTCGAATTCTTGCGGCTCAACTCGGGGCACATGACATCAACGTCAATGCCGTCGCGCCCGGAATCACGAACACCCCAGGAGCAGGCCGGAAACGCAATGTTGACTTCTCGATGATGGAGGCGAAAGTTTCCTCGGGTCCTCAAGAGAATTTCTTTCATAGGGTTACCGAACCTGATGACGTCGCTGCGGCAATCCAGTTCCTCTGTGGATCCGGCAGCCGCCAGATTACGGGCCAGACCATTCACGTGAGCGCTGGCGCTGTAACCTACTGAGAAGACATGCGCCTGCAAGGGCTGTAGCGTCCAGCGTTTAGTTAGGACTTGGGGATCCCGCGGCCGCTGGGACGCATTCCCGCATGAACTCGCCCGACCTAAAAACTAAGGTAGAAGGGCTAAGCCGCGGCTTCTACTGCGCGGCGAGCGCCGGTAGCGCCGGGGCTGCTGTGACGGTGGTCCGGCTTCGTGTTCGACACGCGGCGCCGTGCGCTCGCTCATTCCTGACTTCGCCGCAGCGAACGTCTGCGGATGGTGTCTGCGATGGTTCATGTGGAGGCAGACCCGCTGGCTGGTGATACGGCTTCCCGACATGGGCCTGACCGCCTCTTTTAATATTTGGTCAGCCATCCTAATCCTCGCCGATCCGGCGCCATCGGCAGTTCGTCGCTCCGCTTCCCAAACACAGTCGTCGTTCGACTTTGTTTCGGGACGCTTGCTAGGTTAAAAATCCGAGATTGGCGCTTTGGTTCCCAGGAAGCGAACCGAAAACATCGGGTCAACGACCCGAGAAACTACCTTCCAAGGACTGTTTGGGATCGCCACCGCGCTCGCGCCTGATGGAACCGCGGGAGCGCTACCCTACTTCCACGGGATCATGTCGATCGCTCTGCGCCGCTCGGCCGTTGCCTACAGTATGTGCAGAGGTGGTTCAGGCGCGCGCCATGGCGAGTATTTCGCCTCAATGGTTGACATTTAACCATGAGTTGAGGTATTTTGATGGTGATGGACTCAATCCTGCCGTATCCTCTGAAATTAAGATATGCCTAGAACCAACGTCGCCAAGGTAAAGGTGCCCGCACGCACAGGGCACGACATCTCGGACGAAGCAGCGCAAGCAAAGCCTGGCAAATCGCGGCGCGCAGCACAGGAGAAAGAGAGCGCGGCGCCTTTGCGCAGGACCACCCCTGTGCTTGTGAATCGCATCCAAGCTCCGAAACCGCATGACCTGCTCGCCGATCAACTGCGTGAGGCCATCTTGAGGGGCGAAATCTCGGAAGGGGAAACGCTGCCGCCAGAGCGTGCGCTGGTCGAGCAGACCGGCCTGAGCCGTGGCGCTGTGCGCGAAGCACTCCGAGTATTGGCGGTCGAAGGGCTCGTGCAAACACGGCCGGGACGCTTCGGCGGCAACGTCGTTACGCTGCCCGGCACGGAGTCAATGGCCAACAGCATTTCACAGTTCGTCCGCGGACGGCAGCTTCCCTTGCGAACCCTGCACGAGACGCGAGAGGCGCTCGAACCTGCGTTGGCGCGGCTGGCGGCGGTTCATCGCACCGAAGAAGACGTACGGACGCTGGCCGTGCTGCACGAGGAATTGATCGGCTCGGCCAACAATTTTCAGCAGTTTTCTCAAGCCAACATTAAGTGGCACAACGCGGTCGCACGCGCGAGCGGCAACGAGCTGCTCGCGGGGGTCTTGTATGCCATTTCGTATGGCGTAGCCGTATCCACGACGACGGAAGAGTACGACACGATGGATACTCGCAACCAGGTGATCCGCATACATGCACAGATCAACGCGGCTATCGAAGCGCGTAATCCTGATCTGGCGGAGAAACGTATGCGGCAACACATCGGCGCGACGCATGTGCGAGCCACCGCATCGGATACCTCGCACGTACCCCTCTCTGACGACTGAACCGGTTTCGCTCTCACCTTCGCTCGACTCCTCTGCGTCAGCTGAAAGGCGTTCGGGTGCTTTGATCACATTGACCGGGACGGCATGCCTATCTATGCCGTTTTTCGGCTGCGCGTCCAACAACCCGAGGCCCTGTTTTTCCGCTTGTTCTTTCGCTGCACGGATCGCGCGATCGAAGTTGATATCTGTAGCGACATGCCTTCGGTCGACGTTCACGAGCCATTGATTAAAGCAATAGCGCCAGCGGATCCTGCGTTCCTCAAGAAGAGCTGAGAACCAGCGCCAAAGCGAAGCATCTTCAACGTTTGCCGCTGCTGCAGCGTCGAACCGCATACGTTGCATCGTGTCCATAATCACTATCTGAGATTATTTGACCTTGTCCAGTGAGCGATGCTCTAAATAAGAACACCGCTCTGCAAACCGGCCTCAAGCGTGCGAAATGGCGACCGTGCGCACGTTCAGGTAGGAATCGAGCGCCTCAGGTCCGCCTTCCGATCCGTAGCCCGAGTCCCTGACGCCGCCGAAGGGTAATTCTGCGGTTGGCATCGCCGGCATGTTTATCCAGAGCATGCCAACATCGACCCGACGTGTTAGCAAGTCCGCATTGATGAGCGATCTCGTAAACGCATACCCGGCCAAACCGTAGGGAAGCCGATTAGCCTCGACGATCGCTTCTTCCAGCCTCTCAAAGCCGCGAATGGCCGCCATCGGACCAAACGGCTCTTCGTTGAAGATCTTCGCGTCCAGCGACACATCGTCCAGCACCGTCGGAGCCCAAAAGTTCCCGGCATCGCCGATGCGGTGTCCACCTGCAAGCACGCGAGCGCCCTTGCTTACGGCGTCGTCCTGCAATCCGTTCATCGCCCCCAGTCGACGCGAATTGGCAAGCGGCCCCATCTGCGTTTCTTTTGCCAGCCCATCGCCGGTCTTGAGATCGCGCGCGAAATCCGCGATCGCTCCGGCGAAGTCCTGCCTGATACTCTCATGAACTAGGAAACGTGTAGGCGAAATGCAGACCTGACCTGCATTTCGGAACTTGGCCGCCCCCATGCATTTGACTGCAAGTCCGATGTCAGCGTCGTCGCACACAATGACTGGCGCATGACCGCCCAGTTCCATTGATACTCGCTTCATGTGCCTTCCGGCTAGACCAGCAAGCTCCTTGCCTACTGCCGTGGAGCCGGTGAACGTCACTTTCCGGATGATCGGATGCGCGATCAAATAACTGGATATCTCCGCGGGATCGCCGTACACGAGATTCAGCACACCTGCGGGCAACCCAGCCTCCTGAAAGGCACTTACCAGCGCAGCCGGGCTCGCAGGCGTTTCCTCCGGCGCCTTCACGATGATCGAGCATCCTGCGGTAAGCGCCGCGGAGACCTTGCGCACGACCTGATTTATAGGAAAATTCCACGGGGTGAAGGCGGCAACCGGACCGACCGGATCCTTGATCACCATCTGTCGCGTCGACAAACTGCTCCGATGTGGAACGATGCGACCATAAACGCGAAATCCTTCCTCGGCGAACCACTCGATGATCTCGGCGGCAGCCAGTGTCTCGCCCCTCGCTTCACCGAGCGGCTTGCCTTGTTCCAGCGTGAGCAGCGTAGCGATCGAATCGGCTCTTGCACGGATGAGTTCAGCGGCCCTGCGCATGATCTTGCTGCGCTGCGCGGGGGTGAAATCGCGCCATGCCATAAAGCCCCGCTGCGACGATTCGAGCGCACTATCCAGGTCCGGGAGGCCAGCGTGCGCGACGCGACCAATCTCCTGGTCGTTGACAGGGTTTCGGACCGGCAGGGAGCGGCCGTCGGCGGCGTCCTGCCACTCGCCGTTTATAAAGAGCCGGGTATCGGGATAGCCCATTCGAGGGGACTCCGTGATGTAGCCTGCAATCAGCGTCGCAGCGCTTAGTGGATAATGTTCAGCGCCACGAGAAACCGCGACACCATGTTGTAGGCGGCCACCGTGGCCACGACTTCGACGACGCCGCGCGGGTCGAACCTCGCGCACATGCGCTGCATGACGGCTTCCCGAACCACCACGTCACGCGTCATGCAGTCCGTGAGTTCGAGCACCAGTCTTTCGTCGTCCGAGAAACCATCGGCTTCAGCGGGCCACGTCCGGACTGCGGCGATCTTGCTAACCGATACGCCGGCTTTCCTTGCATGGGGTTCATGGGCCTCGAACTCGAACGACGCGCGGTTCAGCACCGCCACTCGCAAAATAATCAGCTCACGTAGGTCCGCCGGGATAAGCGTGCGATTGCGTACCGCTGTCAACATGCCTTCCCATCCCGAGGCGATGGGCGCACTATTGAGCAGCGCTTGATACAGCACCGCGATTTCCCCGCCGCGCTCCGCGCGAATGGTCGCCTCGACTTCCGCGAGTTCGGGACGAGTGCCAGGCTCAATTAGCGGCACGCGAATGGATTCCGTCATCAGAGTCTCCTTAATACGGTTCATCTTGCGAGCACGAGGCGACCTTTGACGTGGCCGGCCCGCAAGCGCGCGAGGGCGTCATTCACTGCATCGAATGGCACGTCTTCGACAGGAAGGGGTTGGATGTTGCCCGACTTGACCAGCGCGATCAGATCCTTCAGTTCGTCGAGGCTGCCGACGAACGAACCTCGAAGGGTGATCGCACGCTGAACGAGGGGCGGCAATGAGATCGTGAGATCTCCTCCGAACAGGCCAACCACGATGCACATGCCGCCTTTTTTCAACGACGCCACCGCAAAATCCGCCGTCGCCTTGTTACCCACAAAGTCGACCGCAGCCGCGACTCCACCTGCCGCCGCCAGTGCGGTTGACGCATCGGGATCGCGCGGGTCGAGGACCAGGGTCGATCCGTGGCTGAGCGCCAGTTCGCGTTTCGCGGGATCGATATCGGCCACCGCAATGCGTCGGAAGCCGAGCCCTATCGCGATTTGAAGACCGCTCAGGCCAACTCCACCCAGTCCCATCAGGAGCAGCAGATCGTGCTCTTTATCGATTTCGGCTTTTCTCAGCGCGCTGTATGCCGTGAGTCCCGAGCATGCATATGTGGCCGCCAGCGAGGGCTCGATCCCCGTAACGTCGACCAGGTACTTCGGGTGCGGCACCACGCATTGCTCGGCATACCCGCCAGGACGGAATACGCCGATCGATTGCGGCTTGCTGCACAGGTTTTCGTTTCCGCGCCGACACATGTCGCAGGTCCCGCAACCCAGCCATGGGTAGACTAGGAAAGTCTTCCCGATCGCGCCATCGTCAAGTGCAGCGCCGGGGCCCTTCGATACGAGTCGTCCCAGCACCTCGTGCCCGAGAATCACTGGCGGATTGATGCCGCGATCCACCAGATTCAGCCGCTTTCCGCCGCCCAGGTCGTAATAGCCGTCCTGCAGGTGAAGATCAGTGTGGCACACGCCGCATCGCATGACCTCGACGACGACCTCCGTGCCCTCGGGCTGGTGATCGCTTCGTTCCACTGGCACGACCGGTTCACAGAAGCACTGGACCGCGTAGGCTCGCATGTTTTCCTCCGTTGAATTTCGTTTAATCGATGTCTTGCAGCCGGTAACCATCGCCCCAACGCGTTATACGTCCAACGGACAGCGACGGAAAATGGGCAGTGCAGCACAACGTAGATGTATCGCAATAGCGTTCAAGGAACGCACGTCGCGTGACTGCCGCCTGCCCCGGATCCTTGTCTCTCGCAAACGAAAGTTCTGGATAGCGCGTCTGAAGCGGCACGTGAATCAGGTCTCCCGTCAGGACTACATCGTCTGCCTTCTTGCCGAAGCAAAAAGACAAGTGACCTTCGGTATGTCCGGGCGTCGGCAGGATTCGCAGGTGATCCCCGATCTGATGATCGGCATTCACGATATCCGCACGCCCCGCCAGGATGACCGGAAGTACGCTGTCTGCGTACGTGGCATTGTGAATGACCTGGTGCGCTGCCGCGGCTGTCGCCTGCTCCTTCTCGCCGAATACGTAGCGCGCGTTGGGGAAAGTCGGTACCCATTCGCCACCGACGAGCCGCGTATTCCAGCCAACATGGTCGCCATGCAGATGCGTGCACATGACGAAGTCGATGTCATCGACCGAAAACCCGGCGTGCGACAACGCCCGCAGATAGCGGTCATCGGATTTCATGTCCCACTCGGGGCGTGGGCGAGGCTTGTCGTTGCCCAGGCAGCTGTCGACGAGGATCGTGTGATGCGGTGTTTGAATCACATATGACTGGTAACACAAGATGAAGCTGTCGTTTTCGTCTAGCGAATGGGGCTGAAGCCAGGCACGGTTCTCGTGCAGTCGTTCGGGTGTCAGGTCAGGCAGCATTTCGAGCGCCGGCAGGAACGGCGCATCGAGTTCCACGATCCGATGCACAGTCAAATCGCCGACCTGGAATTTCATGCTCATACGGAATCCGAAATGATTGAATGGGCTGCGCAATAAGTCGATGGCGTCAGCCGCGATCGCTGAGGCAAATACTTCGAATTGCAACCCCAAGACACGATCACAACTGGACGAGTTGCTTGCCGAAATTCTCACCTTCCATCATTCGCATGAAGGCGCGTGGCACGTTTTCTAGTCCAATCATGACGTCCTCGCGGAACTGGAGTTCGCCCGAGGCGTGCCATGCCGCCAGCCGCTGCAAGGCTTCGTCCCGGCGGTTCCACCAGTCGTAGACGACAAACCCCTGCATCACGGCGCGTGTCGCAATCAACCGCGAGCTGGCGCGCAGTCCGATGTCCTCGCCTCCTGGATTGTTGGCGACGGCAACGCGACCGACGATGGCAACTCGCGCTCCCGTGGCCAAGTTCTTCATGACCGCGTCGTGGATTGGACCGCCTGTGCCATCGAAGAACACGTTCACGCCTCCCGGGCCGCACCGACCTACCTCCGCCGCCAGATCCGACGCCGTCTTGTAGTTGATCGTCTCGTCGAAGCCAATCGTCTTGCACCAGTCGAGCTTCTGGTCCGAACCGGCGATGCCGATCACATGGCAGCCGGCCAGCCGTGCGAGTTGACCAGCAATCTGTCCCACTGCGCCGGCCGCAGCAGACACGACGACCGTGTCACCGGGCTTCGGCCGACCGACATCGAGCATGGCGAAGTAAGCAGTCAAGCCGGGCATTCCAAGCCAGGAAAGTGCCGCCTGGGGCGACGCAGTCCGAGTGTCGACCTTGTTGACCTTCGATGCGCCGGGGAGATCGGGAGTGAGGACCGCATACTCTTGCCATCCTACGTCCGGGCTCTCCGCGATATCGCCCACCTTCCAACCGGGGTGATTCGATTCCACGACTTCGCCGACACCACCGCCCTGCATCAAGCCGCCGACTTGCATGCCCGCGCCGGCATTTAGCTTGCCACGCATGTAAGGGTCCACCGAAAGCCAAAGCGTTTTGACGAGGATCTGCCCACTAGCGGGTTTTAAGACGTCGGCCTCGACGAGACGCCAGAGCGACTCGTTCACCGCGCCCTGAGCATGCGAGGCCAGTACCCATTGACGATTTCCCATTTGCGCGCCCTTCCTTGGTTGCCACAGTTTCGACAAGAATAGCGCAACGATCGCAATTGTCAACCATTGAACTTATATTCATGTTTCAGTGAAATCCCCTATGCGAGTGGCCTCAAAGCTGGCTTGACGTGGAGTGCGGTTTTGGTTAACCATTGAGCAACGGTCTGCGACGCTGGACGTTGCAGCCTTGACCTTCAACTGAGCAGAGGAACGAATGTTCAACCTCATCGATGAGCAGTCGGCGATCGTCGACGGCGTGTCTGCCGTCTGTCGGAAGTTCGATGACGAATACTGGGCGACGTGCGAAAAGGACGAGCGCTTTCCGCGAGAGTTTCATCGCGCGATGGCCGATGCCGGGTGGCTTGGCATCACAATGCCCGAGCAATACGGCGGCGCAGGGCTCGGAATTAAGGAGGCGGCGCTCGTCATGCACACTGTGGCATTGCACGGAGGCGGGATGGCGGCCACCTCGTCGATCCACATGAACATGTTCGGCCCCCATCCGATGCTGGTACACGGTACCGCCGAACAGAAGGACCGCTGGATTCCGCGCCTCGTTTCAGGACAGGACCAAGTCTGCTTCGGCGTGACCGAGCCGGACGCCGGTCTCGATACGACCAGCATCAAGACTTTCGCAAGGAAGGTCGACGGCGGCTACATCGTGTCCGGACGCAAGATGTGGATCTCTACCGCCCAGGTCGCACACAAGATCCTCCTTCTGGCGCGCACTGCGCCGAAGCATGAGAGGGGCAAAGGCAAAGCGACCGATGGCATGACTCTGTTCTACACGGATCTCGATCGCACCAAGATCGAGGTGCAGCGGATCCCGAAGCATGGAAGGGCCGCGGTCGACTCCAACGCTGTTTTTATCGACGACCTGTTTATTCCTGAGTCCGATCGCATCGGTGAGGAAGGACGCGGATTTCACTACCTGCTCGACGGGCTCAATCCCGAACGCATTCTCATCGCGGTGGAGGCGATCGGCATCGGACAGGACGCGCTTCAGCGCGCGGCTCGCTACGCGCGGGAGCGCGTGGTTTTCGGGCGGCCGATCGGGCAAAACCAGGGCATCCAGCATCCACTGGCAGAAGCGTGGCTGAACCTCGAATCCGCCCTCCTAATGGCGGAGCGAGCGGCGGATCTCTACGATGCCGGCCGTCCATGCGGCGCCGAGGCCAACGGAGCAAAGCTGCTCGGTTCGCGCGCCGGCTATCAGGCGTGTCAGACGGCCGTCCTGACCCACGGCGGCATGGGCTACGCGAAGGAATACCACGTCGAACGATTGTTGCGCGAAGTGCTTGTAACGCGTATCGGCCCGATTACCGACCAGATGATCCTCTGCTTCATCGGCGAGAAAGTCCTCGATCTTCCCAAGTCCTATTGACAATCCGTTGCGAGAGAAAGCATGCCAGGTTTGTTCTATGAAGAGTTCGCGGTCGGACAGGTGTTCGACCACGCGGTCCGCCGCACCGTTACGGAGATGGACAACGTCCTCTTTTCGGCGCTCACCCATAACCCTGCAGCCCTTCACCTAGACGAAGAATATTGCCGGACCGAGACCGAATTTGGTCAGCGAATCGTCAACAGTGCCTTCACGTTGGGCCTAATGGTCGGACTTTCCGTGCAGGACACTACACTCGGCACTACTGTTGCAAACCTGGGCTGGAACGAGGTCCGCTTTCCGCAACCTGTCTTCCATGGCGACACGGTGCACGCCCGTTCGACCGTGCTCGAAAAGCGCGAAAGCAAATCGCGTCCCGAGACGGGCATCGTGACTTTCGTTCATGAGGCCTTCAACCAGCGCAATGAATTGGTGGCAACCTGCACACGTGCCGCGCTGATGAAGAAAAAGGAAAAGGTCGCGCAATGAAACCCCTCGACGGTATCAAGGTTCTCGACTTCTCCAAAGTGCTGGCGGGCCCCTTGTGCACGCAGGCACTCGGCGATCTGGGTGCCGAGATCATCAAGGTCGAGCCGCTCGGGCTCGGTGACGAGACCCGGGGCTGGCCGCCATTTCGCAGCGAAGGCCTTGGCGCCGTGTTCCTCAGCGTGAACCGCAACAAGCGAAGCATTGCCCTCGATCTGAAGACGACCGAAGGTCGCGCTGTGGCGCACCAGCTGGCTGAGCAGGCTGACGTTGCCATCGAGAGTTTTGGAACGGGCGTTGCCGAGCGGCTCGGCATCGATGCCGCAACGCTTCAACCGCTCAACAAACGGCTGATCCATTGCAGCATTTCGGGATTTGGTCGGGAAGGTCCGCTTGCCCGATCGCCGGGTTACGACGTGATCTTGCAAGCCTTTAGCGGCATGATGTCCCTCACCGGCGACGAGGGCGGCGGCTATGTTCGAAGCCCAATTTCCCCGATCGACCAGATGACGGGAACCCACGCGCTGACGGGCATCCTTGCTGCACTGCTCGAGCGCGGCAAGACCGGAACCGGAACCACCGTAAAGGTGTCGCTATTCGAGACGGCGCTCGGATTGCTTCGCTACAACCTGCAAAGTTTCTGGGAGCGCGGAACGCAGCCTCCTAAATGCGGCTCGAGTCATGAATCTCTGTGCCCTTACCAGGCCTTTGAAGCCGCTGACGGACCCCTCATGCTGGGCGTCGCCAACGACAGCCAATGGCGCAAGCTGTGTGCTGTCGCTGGACTGCAATCCGTCGCCGACGATCCGAAGTTCCGCACAAATAGCGATCGGGTGCTCAATCGCACGGAAACACTTGCCGTGGTGCAAGCCGCGCTTGCGAAGCATCCGGTGGCCTACTGGAATGACGAGTTGACGGAGGTCGGTGTGCCATGTGCGCCGATCAACACCTTGGCGCAAATGCTGCAGCACCCTCACACGCAGGCCTGCGACGCCATCGTCGACTACTTCCATCCTCATGGCGGGCCAATTCAGTCCGTCGGCCAGCCATTCACGCTCGGCGGCGAGCGCCGAGGCGCAGGTTCGCCGCCTCCCGTGCACGGCGAACACACTGAGACCATTCTTCACGAGATTGGATTCTCGCGTGCGGACATCGACAAGCTGAGGGCCGGCAAGGTCATTTCGTAAATACCGAGATTCATCAACGCATTTGACGGAGTTCAACCTATGTACCTTCGATCTTGGCTCTTCGTGCCGGGCGACAACGACAGAAAACTCGCGAAAGCGGATGGTTCGGGAGCCGATGCCGTCGTGCTCGACCTCGAGGACTCCGTGGCCGCGGCAAACCGTGCCACGGCAAGGCAGAAGATTCGCGCGTTCCTTGATGCGCGGCCACCGGCTCAGCGCAAATACCAACTATGGGTTCGCGTTAATCCGCTCGATGACACCGCCCTTACCGATCTCGCGGCGATAGTTGGTGGAGCGCCAGACGGCATCATGCTGCCGAAGATCGACGGACCTGAAGATGTGCTACGCCTAAGTCACTACCTCGATGCGCTTGAGGCGCGCGACAACGTTGCGCATGGTCACGTCAAGATTGCGCCGGTTGCCACGGAAACACCCGCGGCCCCGCTGCGCCTTGGCGAGTTTTCGTCGGCACGACTGGAGCGGCTGGTCGGACTTAATTGGGGTGCCGAGGATCTTAGCGCTGCGATCGGTGCATCGACGAACGTCGACGAAAGCGGCCGCTGGACGCTGACCTATCGCTGGGTTCGCTCGGCGGTGCTGCTCGCCGCCAAATCCGCCTGCGTCCAGGCCATCGAAACGGTCTATGTCGACTACCGCGATCTCGATGGGCTCAGAAAATCCTGCCGGGCCGCTGCGCAGGAAGGCTTTACCGGACGGGTGGCCATCCATCCCGATCAGGTCGCACCAATCAACGAATCGTTTGCACCGTCTCCGGACGATGTTGCGCTGGCGCGAAAGATCGTTACTGCATTCGCGGACGAGCGTGGAGTTGGGACTGTGGGAATCGACGGGAAAATGTTTGATATCCCCCACCTCAAAAGAGCCCGAAATCTGCTCGATCTTCATGAGAAGTATCAGCAGCGGACATCCAGCTAACCCGGCTTGCGCTTACTCACATAACAATGCACTAAGGAAATCTCAATGAAAGTCATGGTGCCGGTCAAACGGGTAGTGGACTACAACGTGAAGGTCCGCGTGAAAACGGACGGTACGGGCGTTGAGCTTTCGAACGTCAAGATGTCGATGAATCCGTTCGATGAGATTGCGGTCGAGGAAGCGGTCCGACTGAAAGAAGCGGGCGTGGCGACGGAAGTCATCGCCGTATCGGCGGGCAGCGCGCAATGCCAGGAAACGCTGCGCACAGCACTGGCCATAGGTGCTGACCGCGCGATCCTCATTGAGTCAAACGCGGAGTTGCAGCCGCTGGCAGTGGCGAAGATGCTGAAGGCATTGATGGACAAGGAGCAGCCGCAGTTGCTGATCCTCGGCAAGCAAGCCATCGATGACGATTCGAATCAAACTGGGCAGATGGTCGCCGCATTGTCAGGCCTGCCACAAGCAACCTTTGCATCGAAGCTCGTTGTAGCCGACGGCAAGGCGATCGTATCGCGCGAAATCGATGGCGGTGCAGAGACGCTGTCGCTGAAGCTTCCCGCTGTGATCACAACTGACCTTCGTCTGAATGAGCCCCGCTACGTCACGCTCCCCAACATTATGAAGGCGAAGAAAAAGCCTTTGGCGACGACCAACCCCGCCGAGCTGGGCGTGGACGTGACTCCGCGTCTGAAAACGCTCCGAGTCGCCGAGCCGGCGAAGCGCTCGGCCGGCGTGATCGTGCCCGATGTGAAGTCGCTGATCGAAAAGCTAAAGAACGAAGCAAAGGTTCTGTGAGGAGAAGGCGAAAATGACGATTTTGGTAATTGCGGAACATAACGCGCCGGGCGACGCTGCCTCGGAACGCAGTGCATCGCTGAAGCCGGCGACGTTCAACACGCTCACCGCCGCGGCCTTGCTCGCCACACTCACCGACAACCAGATCCATGTGCTGGTCGCCGGATATAACGTCCAGGCTGTCGCCGCTGCGGCCGCGAAGATCGCAGGAGTGTCGAAGGTGCTTCTTGCCGACGCGCCGCACCTGGAAGCAGGTCTCGCCGAGAACATCGAAGCTACGGTGCTAGCCATGGCACGGGAATACTCCCACATTCTTCTTCCTGCCACCGCCTATGGCAAGAACATTGCGCCTCGTATCGCGGCCGGCCTCGACGTCGCACAGATCAGCGATATCGTCGCAGTGCATAGCGCAGATACATTCGAGCGTCCAATTTTTGCCGGCAACGCGATCGCAACCGTCCAGTCGACGGATCCGATTCGGGTGATCACCGTGCGCACCACCGGCTTCGATGCAATCGCGGCGGAGGGCGGCTGCGCAGTGGTCGAACAAGTCGCCGTGGCCGCAAATAACGGCCTGTCGCACTTCGAAAATCGGGAGATCACGGAGCTCGAACGTCCGGAACTGACGGCGGCGAACATCATCGTCTCGGGCGGTCGCGGTCTGGGAAGCGGCGAAAACTACACCAAAGTTCTCGAGCCGTTGGCGGACCGCCTCGGTGCGGCGCTCGGCGCGTCGCGGGCCGCCGTCGATGCGGGATTCGTGCCGAACGATTACCAGGTGGGCCAAACGGGCAAGATCGTGGCGCCGCAGTTGTACGTGGCGGTGGGCATCTCTGGTGCCATTCAGCATCTGGCAGGCATGAAAGACTCGAAGGTCATCGTAGCCATCAACAAGGACCCAGAAGCGCCCATCTTTACGGTCGCGGATTACGGTCTAGTCAGCGACTTGTTCGAGGCGGTGCCTGCCCTTCTCGACGCGCTTTGAAAGCTTCCGCTCAGCTCATGCGGGCGGCCTCGGTCCGATATGCTTCTGAAACCGGGTTCGTGGGATGCGCCGACATGAGCGAGTCGATTTCAGCTTCGTCATAGCCTGCCTCGCGAAGTATTTCCCGGCTATTTTCGCCAAGGCGGGGGGCATGACGATGTTTCAGCCGCGCATCGCCGTGCCATTCGCTGGGCACCGCCATTTGCCGTATGCGGCCGACTGCCGGGTGATCGGTCTCTCCGAAAAATCCGAGATCCTTCAAATGCGGGTCTTCCAGCAGGGACTCGAGAGTATGCATTTTGAAGAACGGGATGTCGGCTTCGCCAAGCACAACGCTCCACTCGTCAGTTGTGCGGGTAGCGATTTCATCGCTGACCATACCGTAGAGTTCGTTTACATGAGCGGTGCGCGTCGTGATGCTCTTTAGGCGCGGATCCGAGTGATACAGATCCGCCTTGCCGATTGCCTTGAGGAAGCCGTGCCAGTGATTGTCGGTGTAGATCACACAACACGCGTAGCCGTCTTTCGTTCGATAAGGACGACGTTGCGCCGATAGTAGTCGTGGGTATCCAAAACTTCCCTTGGCCGGAACGAAGGTTTCGCCAAAGAGATGGTCGCCGAGTATATGCGACACCATCGTCTCGAACATTGGGACGTCGATGCGCTGTCCTAATCCTGAACGTTCTCTCGCGTAGAGGGCGGCGCAGATAACGCCGAACGCGTAAGTTCCGACCGAGCGATCCGCGATGGTGAGCGGCACATAGCGCGGTGCACTGTCACCAGCCATCGCGACCAGTTGGGGTACTGCGGTAGCGGCTTGGATAAGGTCGTCGTACGCGCCTTGAGGTGCGTAGCGTCCGCGCTGGGAAAAACCGAACATGCCGACATAGACAAGACTTGGATTGATCCGGGCAAGCGTTTCATAGTCGAGGCCGAGACGCCGCATGGACTGAGGACGGAGATTGTAGGCGAGCACGTCGGCATCTTTGACGAGACGGAGCAACGCCTCGCGGCCCTTCGGGGACTTTAGGTCCAGGACTATGCTGCGCTTGTTGCGGTTCAGCCCAAGAAAGAGCGGCCCAAGCTTCTCCTCTCCGCACGGACCGATGCTACGTGTGCAATCGCCTTCCGGCGCTTCTACCTTGATGATGTCGGCCCCGAGGTCTCCGAGCATCTGTGTGGCCCATGGCCCCATAAACACCGACGTGAGGTCCACTACCCTCACCCCCGACATTGGTCCGGCAGTCGTCTCCATGTTTTTCTCGTCTCGTGGAAGTCGCGGACGCGCAGCGCCGTGAGCGCGCGAAATTGGTCCGTCCTGGCCCGTATCCTACAAGAAAATCGAGCGCCGTCACGTCGGCAGCTTGTCCTCCGGCCCCGTGCGAGGGGGGTCCATTTCGTCCGGCGATCTTTTTTCCCGGTAAAAATTTGGAAAGTCCTTCTGGACATGCAGCCGGTGATCCTGCCAGCCGACGCAGGAGTTCAGCATGGCCGGTGCAGGACGTTGATCCGAAGGGAGTCGATCGATCCGTTCACGCATGGCAAGGTAGTTAGCCTGAACGAGTACGGTCGCCATTTGCGGCAGCAACTGCGATGCGTGCCAGCAGTTGCCTTCTGTGCCAATGCGCTCGCGTACCGCTTTCATGAAGCCGGCACCCAGCTGGACTCCGTTCAACTGGAATTTCATCTCGACCTCCTTGCAGCAGTGGTAGGGGCTCGCATCCATGGCCACCTCGGTCTCGTGGATCGTCCCGCTCGGGTCCACTGAGAGGCGCACTGAGATTCTGTGTATTGCCTCTCCAGGCGCCACGTACGGACGGTCGACCCCGAGCCTAAATTGGACGGGCTTCATGTCGACCAATGTCGCCTCGATGTCGGTCAGGCCGTCTTCGCGGAAAAACGCATCGATCGTGATTGCTCGCGTGTGCAGCGGACTGCGCGCCTTCGGTTCACTGAGTGGCATGTTGTACTCCAAATTTGTCTGGGCGCCCGACGGGTTGCTGATGAACCGGGCGACGCGCGCGAGGGTCATTCGAACCGAGTAACGACATATGTACCCGTAATTGCCGACCTGGTCATGCTGTCGAACACTCCGCTTACATCGGACAAGGAGATCTCCTTTGTCACCATCTTGCCCGGAGTCAACCGCCCGCTCGCAACCATAGGAATCATCGATGCAAAACGATGCGGTGCCATTCCCAGCGAGCCGATGATCTTCAGCTCCCGGAGCACGACAGCATCAATCGGCACGTTGATGTAACCCGCTTCCTTCTTGGTCGTGAGCCCGATTTGCAAGTGTCGGCCGCCTTTGCGCAGGCTCATGATCGAGTCGACACATGTCTGCGAAATGCCGAGGGCGTCAACGGATACGTGCGCCCCGCCTTTTGTAATCTGCATGACTGCTTCTGCCGCCTTCGATTCCCGACTGTTGATCGTGAAGTGCGCACCTATCTCTTTCGCCAGATCGAGGTTGGCAGTATTGATGTCCACGCCAATTACGGTCGCGCCCAGCGATGCAGCGATATTGATCGCCGACAAGCCCACGCCTCCGCATCCATAGACCACCACCCATTCGCCGGCTCGGAGTTCGGCTCGATCTACCAGTCCGTGGAACGAGGTCATGAACCGGCAACCGAGCGCGGCGCCGTCGGTGAAGCTGATCTCCTCCGGCAGCGCCATTAGGTTCCGATCCGCAAACGGGACGCTCACATATTCGGCATAGCCTCCCGAGTATGTTCGACCGGGAATGATCCCGCTGTCGCATAGATGCGACTGTCCGCTTTGACAATATTCGCAGGTGCCTTCGCTGCCTGAGAACGGAACGACGACCCGGTCGCCCTTTTTGAATCGCGTAACGCCTGGCATTACGTCTTCGATGATCCCGCTCATTTCGTGGCCCATGACGGTTGGAAAGTCCCGCTTGCTATCACCGATCCAACCGTGCCAGTCACTACGGCATACGCCGTTGGCTTGTACGCGAATGAATGCCCCGAGAGCGGCCGGTTGAGGCTCCGGCACATCGCGAACTGCGAGTTGCTGAATTCCTTCCAGGACAAGCGCTTTCATAAACCTCTTCCTTGTTCGAGTTCAAAGTCCGCCGCACCGCGTGCCGTTTCGAGCCCGAGGCGTCGCCCGTAGCCGAGCGACCTACGAGCGGTGCCGTTTAAGCGTTAAGAGCCGATAGTAACCGCGCGCGTTCATATGTCAACCATTGGTTGTTTGAGTTCGGGATGTTCCCTATGACCTCGATGTCCGCAGGATACGCGGAACTTTCAAGCCTTTTCGAGAGCTACTGGCGGGGCGAAATGCGGAAAAACGCTCCTTGGCGTTGTTTGGTTATCCATTGACTATTTGCAGATCACAGTTTAACTTCTGGACGTCAATCCAACCATGGCGTTCCCATTTCGGACGCCGCACTCTCTGAGGGCGACAAGAATGGACAAGCAGAGCAGTGAGTACCCAGCGCCGAAGCAGTTCATCGACGGAAAATGGCGCAGTGGAGGCGACGGTCATTGGGGCGTCGTGCGAAACCCCGCAACGGGGGAAGTGCTGGCTGAGGTGCCGAGGGCAAGCAGGCAGGATCTCGATGACGCCCTTGCATCCAGTTCGTCGGCGTTTGAGGTTTGGAGAAAAACGCCCGCTATCGAACGGGCGGCCGTACTAAGGCGCGCAGCCGATCTGGTCCGGGACCGCACCGCTTACTTGGCTCGTCTGATGACACTGGAACAGGGCAAGACGCTGGCAGAGTCGACACTTGAGTTTTCGATCGTCGCGGAAACCCTCGAATGGAACGCCGCAGAAGCCTTGCGGGCCAACGGCAGAATTATCCCGGCGCGCATGCGCGGCGCCCGTCAGATGGTGGTCATGCAACCGCTGGGCCCTGTAGCCGCGTTCACACCATGGAACTTTCCCGGTGTGCTGCCCGCTCGTAAAATTGCGACGGCGCTGGCCGCCGGTTGCACGGTCGTCATCAAACCTGCCGAAGAAACGCCCGCGTCGACAATCGGCATCGCTCAGGCGCTCCAGGACGCGGGGCTCTCGGCCGGAGCATTGAACGTCGTTTTCGGCGTGCCCGGTGATGTTTCAAGTCACCTGATCCGGTCCGACATCATCCGCAAGGTTCACTTCACCGGCTCCACGGAAGTCGGACGGCAACTCGCGAAGCTGGCGGCCGAGGGACTGAAGCCCTGCACCCTGGAATTGGGGGGCCACGCGCCAGTACTTGTGTTCGACGACGCAGATCTCGATGCGACAGTCGCGACCAGCGTGCAAGGCAAGATTCGAAATGCAGGCCAGGTATGCACGTGCCCGACGAGATTCATTGTGCAGGAAGGCATTTACGAGGCCTTCCTTCACCGATACGGTGAAGCGATGAACCGCGTCACCGTGGGACCTGGACTCGATCCCACCAGCCAGATGGGCGCGCTAGCCAATCAGCGCAGAATTGATGCAGTCGACGCAATGGTTTCGGATGCCATCAGCCAAGGGGGCCGACTCGTGGCCGGTGGCAATCGAGGTGATCTGCCGGGTACGTTCTGGCGCCCAACTCTAATCGCGGATGTGCCCCGAACCGCCCGCGCAATGAACGTCGAGCCCTTCGGGCCGCTCGCGTTGGCCATCCCATTCTCTACTGTCGACGACGGTCTTGAGGAAGCCAACCGCCTCCCGTACGGTCTCGCCGGCTACGCGTTCACCCGTTCCGCGGCAACCGCAGTGACCGTGGCCGACGAATTACACGTCGGCGGGATCGGCATCAACACATTTGCAGTATCGCAAATTGAAGCGCCGTTCGGTGGCGTAAAGGACAGCGGCTATGGCGTTGAGGGCGGGCACGAAGGTATCGAGGCCTTCATGCATCCCCGCTACGTGCACCATGTGACTTGAGTCCGAAACAGCCGTTTTGAAGTTCCCCCTCGATTGAGTCTGGTCGATCTACCTGCAGCTCGACTAACCCAAAGGCAGTATGCCCTTGTGAGCGAAACTGAATAACTTTGCGCGCGCGTCGATCCGCGACGCGAACGCTTCCGTCGATGATTCCGCGAATCCGCCCTGGGAACGATTCACAAGCCCAAGGCGCGCGTGCGCAATTCGGAAGAAAGTCTCCCAGCGGCACTTCGCTTCCGCTTTCGGAGCGCAACCACTCAGTCGGGTTCTCCCGCCTAGCGCACGCTGTACCCGCGGAAAACCCCTTAAACGCAGAGCATTCGGACTGCTGTTGTTTGTTTTCCGATTGACCAGCCCTGTCCAGCGTTGATCTACACGTCAAGCTCGAAAGACGAACGCCGCGCCCCATCAGGCGTCTTTGTCGCGCACTTCACGGACGCAATGGCCAACCATGGAAATCAATGCTTACATGCTCGGCTGATAAGTGTTGTCAGCGCTAGTCGGGCCTGCCGATGTAGATCTGCACGTTGGGGGTACGCGTTTTCCCCGATAGTCTGCCGACGCCATCCGCGCAATGATTCAGTCAAAGGTTAACCTTTAGCCAACTAACCTTCGGCTGGTGAAGTGCCGGCCGCCCGCGCCCACCTGTTCAATGTTAAACATGGTTCCCGCCATCCCTGGCCGGGACCTAGAGGAGACGTTATGTATTCGACCAACGCCGCAATAGACACGCCGGCTGTCCGGCCGGGCACACACCGACGCTTGATTCTCTCCACTGTCCTGGGCACCACGATCGAGTTTTTCGATGTTTATATTTATGGGCTCGCCGCGGGGCTGTATTTTGCGCACCAGTTTTTTCCCAGCGTCAGCCCTACCATCGGCGTGATTGCATCGTTTGGCACGTTGGCCAGCGGCTTTCTCATCCGTCCGATTGGCGGCATCATCGGCGGACACTTCGGCGACCGGTACGGTCGAAAGAAGGTGCTCGTCGCGAGCATGATCACGATGGGTGTGGCGACCTTCCTTGTTGGCATTCTCCCCACCTATTCAGTCATTGGAATTTGGGCGCCGATCCTTTTGATCCTTGCTCGGCTTGCTCAAGGACTTGGCGCGGGAGCCGAGTGGGGTGGCGGCGTGCTGATGCTTGTCGAGCATATGAGCAAGAATCGCAGAGGTTACTGGGGTAGCTTCGCCAACTTCGGTATTTGGCTTGGCATCGCTATTGGCACGTTGATCTTTGCAGGTATCACGCGCTTGCCGGATGAAACTCAGAATTGGATCTGGCGGCTCCCCTTTCTGGCATCGGCAGCACTGGTGTTCGTCGGCTTGTGGGTGCGCATGGGAGTTTCGGAGACGCCTGTCTTCCTGAGGGCCGAAGAGAAGGCAGAGACGAAACGTGAACGGCTTCCTATCGCCGAACTGTTCGGAAAACATAAGCGGGCCACGATCATCGCCATTTTCATTGCCACCGGCGCA
>Ga0160447_100178_pt1 | contig 39713 bp, 26 predicted proteins | sample HID1973K_E1MG_FD_108222 | JGI IMG/M metagenome (GOLD analysis project Ga0160447, IMG submission 108222) | Enriched mosquito-associated microbial communities from UW Madison campus, WI, USA - HID1973K_E1 MG | ecosystem: Host-associated > Arthropoda: Insects > Digestive system > Unclassified ...
CCTTTGCGGCGGACATGCCGAACCAGCAATGTCCCACGCTCCGGTCAACGGAGCTCGGGCGACGGCTGACCGTTAAGGCGGGAGGCGACCATTCCATCTAAAAAGCTCTGACATACGAAAAATTGATAATTAGCATTATGTAAAAATCGCTTCGACACGCGCACCGCCTACGGAGTCAAGCTTAACTAGCCCGACCTTCGAACAAATGATCGACGCTTCCTCGATGACGGTTCGCTGATGAATCAGCGCTCGCGCACGGCCGCATCCGTCCGAAGCCTGAGTCGCCGCGCGACTTCCTCCAAGGACATCCGCTCCGTCCCGCTTATGTCGCCAAGCGGCATATATCGCGCGGGCGTGTGCAGCAAATAAGCCTGCAACTCGTCGATGATGATGCTGTCGCGCGCATCGTAGCCCAGCCGCTGCAACTGTCGCGTGAGCGCCGCGCGCTGCGTCAGCGTCAGGTCGTGCCACCAGAACTGGCGGCACGCGTTCGCGTAGGCCGGGTCCGAGAAATAGCGCCAGTGGCCGAGTTCGTGACTGAGGATGGCGTCGCGCAGCGGTGCATCGACGGTATGCCGTTCGGCCACCGTGCTCAAGCCCGGCAAGGTAATGAGAAAGTCGGTATCGGACGCGGCGCGCCATGCGCCGTCCTCGTCGCGCAGCAGGTCCCATGCGACCAGCAACGCGAGCAGGCTGCGCTCCGGCGCGGTCAGAACAATCCGCTGACGCCTGCCCAGATCGAAGAAGCGCGCCAGTTCGATCGAGCTGAAGTTGTTGCCGGCCGTGAGCGAGCCGGCATCGACGCCCGCGCGGCGCGCCTGCGCGAAAAGTTCCGCTTCACTCAGCACCGCGTCGCGCGGCATGTCGCGCTGTTCGAACAACGCGACGATACGGGCGAACATGAGTCCCTGCTCAGCCATGCTGCGCGTTTGCAGCACATGCAGGCCCGGCTGATCGACGACATCGATGATGAGTTGCGTGCCGTCCTCGGGCAGCACGGCGGCCAGCTGCGCGAGCGGCACGAGCACGAAAGGCGGCTCGGACGCCTCGGCATCGGCTTCGCTGTCCTGCCGCCGCGTCCATCCGGCGTGCGTCATGGCAAGCCGCGCCGCGAAGGTCGCCGTCACGGCGGCGCAGGCGAGCCGCCGCAACGCGTCACGACGACGGCTGCGCATGATAAGAGGCTTCCGCCGCACGCGCGCCTAGTCCCTGAGCGTCACGATGGTCACGCGACGGTTCTCCGCCGCCGCTGGATTGCGCAGATTGAGCGGCTCGGACGCGCCCTTCCCGACCGAACTGAGCCGTTCGGCCGCAATGCCATGGCTCGTCAGATACGCGACGACGGCCGACGCCCGCTCCGCCGACAGCCGCAGATTCGTGTCCGCCGCGCCGCGCGGATCGGCGTGCCCTTCCACCCGGAAGCGGTATGCCGCGAGCTGGTCGGACTGCAGCGCGCGCTCCACCTGATCGAGGGCGGCCATCGCGCTCGACGTGAGCGTGGCCGAATTGCTGGCGAAAGTAATCAGCATCGACGCCGCCGCCCGGCGCGGCGCGGCGTGCGGCTCGCCTTGGCCGGTCTGATCCTTCAGCACAAAGCCGCGCTGGAGGTCGTCGTCCTCGGGCGTGAGCAGGTGTTCGATGGCCGCTTCGTCCACCTGCTGCTCGGTCATCACAGTTTCGGCATGCGACGCCAGCGGATACGCGCTCAGGCATGCCACCGCGAACCACGCGCAGCGCGCGGCGATTTTCGTGAAGCGGCGTGCCGCCGCGCGGTCGAGCGAAAACGTGGCCATTGCGTCTCTCCTTGATCCAGCCGGTCGTTCATCAGAATGACGAATCAACGTGCCGGAATTTGAACGTCATCCCGCGCAATCTCCGACATCTCTGACGACCAGGGGCAACAACAGGTCCGTACCGGATGTCGCTCCGCCATCGAGCATTTGCGCGAAACGCGTGGCGGCGGGCAGGCCCGCCGTTTCGAATGCGCAGGCCGGGCGATGCGCCGCGCCTTGCGTCCACCACGCGCTTGCGCCGTCCCGCGCGACGCTTGCGAGCCAGTCGCCAAACGCGCCGCCGTCGGAAAACTGCACGCGATAAACGAGATTGTCGGGCGCGAAAGGAAGCGCGGCGAGCGCGGCGTCGAACTCGTCGATGCTGCAATGGGCGGCAAGCGTCGAAAGCGCGAGCGCGGCGGCGTTGTCATACCAACGCTGGGCGGCGTGCAATCCAGCGCTTTCGATAACGCGCGCCGCGACCGTCAGCGGAAAGTACCGGCCCACACGATCCACGCCCGGCATCTGCACGCCGGCCCATGCCGTATCGCCGCAAACGCCCGCGCCGAGCGCAAACATCCACACCGGCGCGCTCAGCCATGCTTCGAGCCAGTGCTCGGCGAGCGCCTCGCGCGCGTGCAGCATGCCGCGCTGCAGACACGCGTCCCACGGTTCGATGAACTCGGGCGGCAGGCGTCGCATGACGAAATCGCCATGCGAGCGAAGCTTGCCGAAAAACCCCGCGGGCGTGCTCATCGGGCGGTGTTCACAGATGATCCGGACAACGGAACTGATCCGCGAGACCGGGCGTGAAAGGATTGGTCACGCTGCTCGCGCTCAGTTCGAGCACAACGCGCCGCCCATCCGGGCCGAAACTGAGGCGGAAACGGTCCGGCTGTCCGGCGCTCTGGAGATGCCCGGCGTCGACGAGCCTCAGCAGCGCCCACGGCCCCTGCGCGCTCGCGCCAGCCGTATCCTGCTGCGGCAGGAACTCGACATGGGCCTGTCCCGTGCCACGGCCGCTCGGCCACTGAAAATCCGTCCAGCGTGGCTGCGCGGGCGTGGCCACGAGCTGCTGCCCGTCGATATCGAGCGTGATCTGATCGAGCGCGGGGTCCATCGACACGGCGTGCACCGCGAAGCGCACCGACACTTCGCGCCCGCCCGCATGAAAGAAGGCATCGCGGATCTGCGCCGCGCGCTGGAACTGCGCGAGCACGCCGTCGCTGATGCCGAGCGGCGCGACGCCTGCCCGCCAGCGCCACTTCGGGCCGGACATCTCGACATAGGCGGCGAGGTTCTTCTGAAAGAAGTCGTCGATCAGGCCGCCCGGCGCGAAGAGCCGTCCGAAATCGTCCGGCGCGGCGTCACGTGAGGATGAGCGCACGAACGGGTAACGGCCATCGATCGCCTGCCTGCACAACCGGCCGACGTTGGTCTGCCAGAGTGCATCGAGCCGCGCATGCTCGCCGCCCGTGAGCACCGCCGACGCATCCGAGGACAATCGCGCGCCGATCACGCTGAGCGGCGGCGGCGCGCTCTGCGCGGCGGTCGTGAGGCGCGCGAGCGCGTCGTTGGGCGGCGCGGGCTGGCCCTGACGGCGCGCGGCATCGGCGGCGTTCAGGTAAGCGGCGGTGTCGCGCAGCACGGCGAGTTGCGCATCGAGCGCACTCGCGCCACCCGAGCCGGAAGGTGCGCCTCCATCGGCGCTTTTTGCCGCGCCGGTCAAGTCGTGCAGCGCCTGAAAATGCGCATCGACGGGATTGGGCGGATCGAGCGGTGGCGGCGTACCGCCCGGGGCTTGCGCGGGCGAATCGTCGAAGGCGTGCGTCATGCGTTGCCTGAACGCGCCCAACTGACCCGCGATTCCCGTCGCCTGGGCCTGCGCCGAAGCAGCACCGCCTTGCGCGACCCCGAGCGTGGTTTCTGCCGCGGCGCGCTGCATCAAAAGACGCAGCGGCGAGTCCGGTGCGGACAGCACGCTTGCCGTGCGCGCGGCGCGCTCGACGCTATCCGGCGCGACGATGCTCACGTCCGCGAGAAAGTCGTCCCAGTGCCGGATGTAGTCTTCCTCGTAAAGACGCGTTACCGATGCGCGCAGATCATCCGCGCCGCCGCGCGCCTCGACCGACTCCTGACGCGCGAGCACCCAGTCGTCCTGCACGATGCCGCGCACGGCCGCATCGCGCGCGGCGCCGAAGCGCCGCCATCCTTCCCGCGTCCAGACGCCCGGCACGCCGCGCGTGAGTGGCTGGCCGCTCACGCGCGCGAGCACGAGCGGCGCGCTGCGCCCGGCGGCATCGACCACGCTCAGTTCGGGCAGGTTCATCTGCTCCAGGTCGCGCCGCGCCTGGTTGTACGCGCGCTGCGCCAGCGGCATGCGCGCGAGCGTGGCCCGCGCATGGGCGACCAGCTCGCGGTCGAGCGGCAGGCCCGGCTGAAACAGCGCGGGGGAAAACAACGCCGCGAGATGGGCGTCAAGCGCGGCGCGTTCAGCGTCGGTTGCGTTTGCGAGCGGGCCGCGCCGCCAGTCGGCGTTCGCCCACTGGCGCACCGCGCGGGCATTGAAGTGCGCGACGTCGCCGAGCATCAGATAGGCGCGCAGCACGTCGTACTGATATTCGAGGTCGTTCGCGTCGCCGCGACGCAACTCGTCGGTCATGCGCCCGACGACGAGCGGCAGCAGCGTCTGCTGAAGCAGCCGCGCATACGCCGCCTGTGCCTCTGCGCCGAGCTTGTCGCCCTGAAACAGGCCGAGCCGTTCGAGCCACGGCACGGGCTCGTCGCGCTGCGCGTATCCGCGCGGCAGATTGCGCGCGGCGTCGAGCAACGGCAAGAGCGCGCGCGGATCGTCGCCGGGGCTGACCGCTTTCGCCAGTGCCTGCACGCGCTCGGCCTGCTGATGCGCGGTATCGACGAGCGCGAGATTGCGTTGATAGCTGATCGCAAAGCCCGCCAGCGCCAGCAGAACCAGCGCGGCGATCACACCGAGCGCGGCCCGCTCGAGCCACGCGTGGCGGCGCTCCTGACGCGGATTCGCGCCCACCAGACCCGCTTCGCGAAAGATCACGTCGCGCATGAGCCGCGTGATGAAGTAGGAACGCCCCTGCGCGTGTCCCGGCACGACGAGCTTGCGCTGCATGCCGAGCGCCAGCGCAATGGCGCTCAGCATGCGGTCGATCGGCCGGCCTTCCTGCGTGCCGCTCGTGAAATACACGCCGCGCAAGAGCACCGGCTGATCGAAGCGCGACCCGCCAAACGCTTCAGCGAGAAAGCGCGTGAGCGCGCTCTTCAAACCGGCGAACTGCTGGGGAAAGGCGTGAATGAGCGCGCGGCGCTGCACGTCCGGCTCCTGCTGAAGACGGCGCAGCAGGTTGGCCTGCAACTGCTGCTCGAGCGTGTCGAATTCGGCGGGAAAGCGTCCGAGCGCTTCGTCGGCGCGGCCGTCGGCGCTGACGGGAAAGGTCATGCCCCAGACCTGCTCGCGCTCGTCGCTGCCGAAATCGGCGAAATACTCGGTGAAGCCCGCGAGCAGGTCGCACTTGGTCACCATCACATATGAGGGCAGGCCCGCGCCGAGACCCGCCTGCAATTCGCCGATGCGATCGCGCACCGAAGTCGCCGTGCGGTTCTGGCCGGACTCGTCGAGACACAGCAGGTCCGCCACCGAAAGCGCGACGATCACGCCATTGAGCGGCCGGCGCGGCCGGTACTTACGCAACAGCCGCAAAAAGCCGGACCACGCGGTGCGGTCGGCTGCCGCGTTGCTGTCCTGCGTCGTGAAGCGGCCGGCGGTGTCGAGCAGCACCGCTTCGTCGGTGAAAAACCAGTCGCAGTTGCGCGTGCCGCCCACCCCGCTGATCGCGGCGCGGGCAGTCTGACCCAGCCGTTCGGCGAGCGGAAAGCGCAGTCCCGAATGCACGAGCGCGGTGGTCTTGCCGGTGCCCGGCGCGCCGACGAACATGTACCACGGCAACTCGTACAGGTAATGCTTGCCGAAGCGGCCCTTCACGCGCGCGGCGCGCAGCACGCCCAGCGCTTCCTCGAAACGCTGTCTGAGCGTGGCGAGATCCGCTTCGGATTCCTTCTTGCCCGGCGGCGGCTCCGGCATGTCCTCGACTTCGCGCACGAAGCGCACGTTCGCAAAACGCCTCACGAGATGCCGCGCGATCCAGTACAGCGCCCAGATCAGCAGCAGCACGAGCGCGACCATCAGACGGCTGCGGCGCGACGCGAGCGGCTCGGCGCCGTCGAACACGAGCAAGGGCCCTTCGATCCCGACGATCAGCGCAAGCGCCAGCACGCCGACGAGCGACAGGATGACGGGGCGGCACAACCAGCGGATGAGTTTCATGAACCACCTGCCTGCGATGAAAAAGGTTTTCGGATCAGGGCATCGTGCCCGGCGCGAGCACCACGATCTCGACGCGCCGGTTGCGCGCCCGGCCCGCAGGCGTATCGTTCGAGGCGACCGGCTCGGTGTCGCCGCGTCCCTCGGCGGAAAAGCGCTGCGGCGTGCCGGTGCGCGCGGCGAGCAGCGCAGCGACCGTTTCGGCGCGCGCCTGCGACAGATGCCAGTTCGACGGAAAACGCGCCGACAGCATGCGCTGGTTATCCGTATGGCCGGCGACGATCACCCTGCCCTGCACCTTCGTGAGCGCATCGCCGATGCGCGCCATCAGGTCGGCCGTCGCCGGGTCCGGTTGCGCGCTGCCGGAGGCGAACAGGCCATCGCCGTTGATGAGCACCGTCGTGCGCCCCGGCAATGTACTCACGCGTACGAGCCCGCGCGCAATTTCCGGGGCAAGAAAGTGCGTAAGCTCCGGCGCGGCCGGGCTCGGCGGCAAACCCGGCAAGGCGTGCCGGGTGGCGGCCGGCTGCGGCGCGACGCGAATGGCGTGCAGCGCCTCGAAGACTGGATCGGAAACGGCGTTCAGACGCAGGCTCAAACCCAGATTGAGCGTCACGAGCGCCACGGCCGCGAGCGCGCCGCACACCCACACCGGCATCAGATGCGAAAGCGGCTTCTGCTCGCGCGCCTGCGGTTGCCAGCGCGGCGAGAGCGCGCGTTCGGGCTCGCCGCGTTCCCGACCGATCAGGTCCGCGAGCCGTTCGCGCACGCTTTCACGCTGGGCGCGGCCATCGCCTAGCAGGTGATAGCGTCCTTCGAATCCGAGACTCAGGAACACGTAAAGCTGTTCGAGAAGATCCACATGCGCTTTGGGGTCGCGGGCGTAGCGCTGCAGCACCAGAAAGAAGCGCTCGCCGCCCGCCGTGTCGTTGTGAAAGATCACGAGCAGGCTGCGCGCGCCCCACACGCCCGCGCCCCACGGCGTGCTCGACACAGCTTCATCGACGAAGGTGCACAGGCAATAGTGCGCCGCGCCGAGCGTCTGTTCGTCATAGCCGCTCGCGCCCGCCTGCGTTTCGAAGGCCCGGACCATCTGAACGAGCTGCATGCGCAGTTCCTCGACGTCGGCATGCGCCGGCAGCGCGCGCAGCATGAGCGCTACTTCGATTAGCGGATTCGATGCACGCAGGAGCGGATTGAGCCCGCTCGCGTAGGCGGCGAGCGGCGGCGCGCCGCCCGTCACACCGCTCATGAACGCGGCCGATCGCGCCGCGCCGGGACGCGGCACCAGGATGGTCGGGCCGGAATCGGCGTCGGCGTCGGCATAGGCATCGGCGTCCGGACTGGCTGGCGCCGCCGCGAAGTCGTCATTGCTCACGATCAGGCATCCTCAAGATCACCGGGCGGCAGCATGCCGTGCCGGGCGCGTCATCAGTTGCGGATCGCCCACATCTGCATGGCGAGCCCCGGAAAATCGCCCGCGACGAAGAGCGCGAGCCCGGCCGATGCGGGCAACTGCTGCCACAGCTCGCTGCCGCCATCGAGCGCGAAATAGGTGTAGCCCGCATGAAACGGCAACTCGCGCGGCGCGACCGGCAGCGCCTGCAGGCCGATGCCCGGCAGATGCAGATTGACCAGATCGCGAATACGCTCGATCGGCCCGATCTGCACCTGTGGCGCAAAGCCCGTGAGCAGCGCCTGAGCCGGCATGTGGGCGTGCACGGCCAGCACGAACGACGCGTTCGCGTAGAGCGTCTTGTCCGCGACATCCGCGACACGCACGCCGTACCGGCGCTCTTCGAGCGGAATCGGCACGGCGCGGGCGTCGTCGGCCATGCGCAGCGAAAAGCACAGGTCCTCGATCACGGGCGCGAAGCTCTCTTTCAACTGATCGTGGCGATACACCGGATAAGACGGCGGACGCCTGCCGGTTTTGGAAAACGTGGACAGTTCGCCCGCCAGTTGCAGGACCACGCGATACAGCGCGTCGGGGTGCGTCAGCGCTGTTTGCGCGAGATGTGCGAGGAGTGGCTCGGCGCGATTGATCGCCTGTAGGAAGAGCAGTTCGGCGACTTCGGCCGCGCCGGTTGTGCCGGGCTGCGCGAGGCGTCCCGCGAGCGACTCGCCTCGCTGGTGCAGCATGGCGGCGAGATCGTCGACGAAGCCGGCCAGATGCGGCGCGACGTGGAAGTCGAGGCACGGCGGCGCGTATTCTTCGTCGATCAGCACGCGGTTATCCGCCAGACGCTCCATTACTTTCACGACACCGAGCGACGTGTATCCGTTCGCGACATCCGGCGCGAGCGCGAGCCGCACGCAAAGCCGCCCCACGCGCAGCAGCGCCGCGCCGCCGTCGATCGTGCTGCTGTCGCGCACTTCGAGGTCCGCGCCGCAATGCCGCGCGAAGCTGTCCGCGCGCGGCACGTTCTCGCATTCGGGCACGTCGGGGCGCGTGAGCGGCAGCGCGAGCACCACGAGCGTATCGCGGGCGCCATCGGGTATATCGAGCGGTTCGGGCAGGCTGTCGCTCGCGGGCATGTCGAAGGGCGTGCCGTCGGGCAGAACGCCGGACGCCGAGCGCAGCGCGAGCTTGCCGAGCGCGAGCAGCGGCTCGTCGATTTTGAGCGACGTGAAACCCCAGCCGAACGGCCGCAGCCCTGCGCAGCGCGCGGTGAGCTGCGCACGCTGATAACGGTCCTGCTGCTGCAGATGCTGGGGCTGCAGGAACATGCCTTCGGACCAGATCACCTTGTTGTTGAGCGACATATGCGGACTCATCCTTGCTGGTTGGGAGCGCGGGCGCCGCCGGACAGCGCGGCGATCTGCTGTTGATAGCCCTCGTTGAACGCCTGTTCGGCGAACGTTCCACCGCCCGCGGCCGCGTCGCGCCCGCTGCGCGCCTGCATCGCGACATACAGATCCCACAGACGCGCCTTGCGCCCCGGCAGCAGACTCCGAGAGCGCGCGCCGCCCGCCTGAGCCTCGATGCGCGCCGGATGAAAGCGCGCCTCCATGCCGTCCAGCGCGGCGCGCATGCCGGCCATCACGGCCAGTTCGTGCGCGGCGAGATCGGCGAATGCCTGGCGCACGGCTTCGTCGGGCGGCAGATACCCTGCTACGCGGCCGGAGAACATCTGCAACAACGCGCTGTCCACGTCGGGGAAGAACTTGAGCGGATTGTTGTCGCGCGTGGCGATCACGGTCCGGTCTAGGCGCGCCTCCTGCTTGATGCTGGTACGCGAACGCAACGCGGCCATCGCGCCCGCGAGCGATTCGCGCAGCATTTCGCCGGATAGACGCGCGAGAGCGGCGGCGTCCAGCGTGAGCGGGTGACGCACGTCTAGGCCGAGACCTTCGAGCAAGGCGGCGAGTACGGGGTCGGTGTCCGGCGCGCGGGATGCGGGGGCGCGCGGGGATGTTGGGGGTTTTGATGCGGGCGGCGACGGGTGTTCGGGCAGCCGGTTGATTTCGTTGACAGGACGGATTTCGCTGGATTCGTCACTTCCACCGATTCCGGCGATCCCCGCGATTTCGTCGCTTTCGGCGCTTCCGCCAATCCCACCCAAATCCTCCGGCAACCCACGCCGGGCGTCCGTCGTGCGCTTTGGCATCAGCACGTCGGCATCGCTTGGCGGCGCGGCGGGTTGTGCGCCGAGCGGATCGAACGAATCCGGCAGCGTGAGACGCGGCGCAGGCGCAACAGCAGGCAGACGTCGCAACCCGAACGACGCTGGCAACGCGTGCGATCCGGGCGACGCGTGATCGCTCACCGAGCCGATCGCACCTATCGCACCGCTCCCGCCCATCGCGCCACTTGCACCACCCGCTCCCCCCACCGGACGCCTCAGCAGATCCACACCAAAAAGCCCCGCCGCGTCACGCGCGCCGTCATCCGCACCTTGCCCGTCCTGCGCATGCACGCCCCACGCGGCCTGTCCCCCGGATATCCCGCGCCGCACACCGGCATCTTCGTCGCGCGGAATCATCTCCGCCACCAGCGCATACGCGCCGATCCGTATGCGGTCGCCCGCCGACAGCCGCGCTTCACGCGTGCCGCCGAGCGCGCGGTCGTTGAGCAGGCTCGCGTTACCGCCCAGATCGCAGAACAGAAACGCATCGCCGCGCCACTCGATGCGCGCCTGCTCCCGCGAAATCAGCTTTCCGGGATCGGGCAGCACCAGCGTGCAATGGCTCGCCCGCCCGATCGTGCCGCCCTGCGCGCCGAACTCGACGGCGATCGGGGCCGCCATCGGCTGGCCGTTGGAAGTCAGGACACGCAGCGACAGGATCATCTGGCTCATTGTGGTTTCTCCCGGCGAGTGGCGGCGCGGGCGGCGTCAGGAACGCAGCCGCTTCGTGCCGTCGTCGGCGTCCTTGGGCGCAGTAGGCGCGGTGGGCGACGCGCCATCGCCCGATTGCGCCGAGCCGCCGGAATTGAGCAGGATCGGCGTGCCCGACACCGCGACGCTCGCCGGTCCGATCACCACGAACGCGCCGCCCGCCTTGAGCGTGATGCTCATGCCCGCCTCGATCACCACGTTCATGCCCGCCTTGATATGCACGTTCATGCCCGCGTCGATGGCGTGATCGGTGCCGACCTTCTGCTGCATTTTCTGCCCGACTTTCAGCGACACCGTGCCGTCCACCTGCGCGTTGCTGTCGCCGCTCACGGCGTCGTTGCGCGCGCCCGTCACCGCGACGAACTCGCCGCCCTTCACCTTCAAGTGCCGGTCGCCGCCAATGTTGGCGAGCGCGTCGTGCTTGATCCACGTTTCCTCGTCGTTTTCGGCGTGGAAGAAGACCTGCTCGGCGCCTTTCGTATCGTCGAAACGCAGTTCGTTGTAGCCGTCGCCGCCGCGCGTGGAATTGCTTCGCAGCGTGGAAATGGCGGCGTTCGCGGGCAGCGTAAACGGCGGCATGGTGTTGGCGTTGTAGAGACAACCCGTGACGAGCGGCCGGTCGGGGTCGCCCTCGATGCACTCCACCAGCACCTCCTGGCCCACGCGCGGCAGGAAAAAACTGCCCCAACGCTTGCCCGCCCAGCCCTGCGACACGCGCACCCAGCAGCGACGGGTGCGCGCGGCGGCGTCGGCGGGCGGGTCGAACTGCTCCCAGTGGAACTGGACCTTCACACGGCCGTATTTGTCGGTGAGGATTTCCTCGCCATCCGGGCCGACCACGACCGCCGTTTGCGGACCCGCGACGACCGCGCGCGGCGTACTGCGCTCGCTGCGAAAGCAATAGTCCTTGCGCAGCGCCGTGAACCCGCAATCGAAGAACGGCCGCGCGGCCGCTGCCGCCGACGTTGAAATGTTCTCGTCGGAATGGATTTCGTAGGTCGTGCCCGTCACGAGATACTCGCGGTTGAACGCGTCGCGCGGATGCCCGCGTAGCCTGAAAAAACCGCCCGGCAGGATGCCCCGCACGCTCGATCGTCCCTCGATGCTGTCGTTGCGCGCCTGAGCGATCTCTATGCCGATGCGCGCAAAGCGCTCGCCGTCGCCCCGCTGCACGTGCCCCGCAAGATGCTCCTGCTGCGCGTAGACGGGCGGATCGTGCGCGGTGTGGCGCGTCGCGCGCGACACCAGCCCTTGCTGCGCGCTCGCCGTGGGCTTTTCGAAGTCGTAGTCGTTGACTTCGTAAGTGCCGGTCTGCAACTGGCCGCCGCAGGACCATTCGTAGATGCACTGCTTCTCTTCGCCCGATGCGTGCCACGGATCGTAGGGAATCGTCTCGTAGTGGGCGAGCGGCGCGTGTGCGTCGGCGGAGTCGGCCAGCACGAGCGTGTGCCGGCCATCGGCGTGCTCGAAGAAATAGAAGATGCCTTCGCGTTCGAGCAGCCGGCTCACGAAGTCGAAATCGCTTTCGCGGTATTGCGCACAGTGTTCGAGCGCGGGATACGACGCCGTGCAGCGGTTGACGAAATCGATCTGATAGTCCTGCAACAGCCTGGTGACAATCTGCGGCACGCTTTCGGCATGAAAAAAGCGGCTGTGCGATGCGCGCGTGAGCAACCACAGACGCGGATGCACGCTCGCCTCATAACGCGCGAGCCGGTTTTTCGTGCGATCGCCCGCGTCGGCGAGCCGCCACGCGGTGACGATGCCGTTCATCTCCCGCTCGCCGCCGCCGGGCAGATCCACGGCGACGGACAGATCGCGCCCGAGCACGTCGGCGGCGGCGATGTCGGCACGTGTGCTTAAGAGTTCGAGCCGGTATTCGCTCAGGCGGCCGAGCGCCTCGCGCCCGGACAGGCTCGCGAGGCTGACCGGCTTGCCCGCGCAGCGCACGGCGACATGGCGATGTGCATCGATGGTCGTCATAGCGCGCTCACGGAATCATGGTCTGCACGGTCGCCGGAACCAGCACCGACACCACGCCGCCCCAGTTGCACATGCACTTCGACACGTTGTCGAGCGACGGCATGCTGTCGAGCAGCACGGTCGGCGCGCCGGGCACCCAGGGCGTCATGGTCGCCGGGATGCAGGGCATCGGCGTGAGGACGCCCATTGCCGCGGCCGTCGCCGACGCCACTACCGGATTGGCCGGCGACGTGCACATGCCGAAGGGCAGGATATTGACCATCGGCTGATGGTCGCCAATGTTCGCCGCAGGTGGCCCTTCGGCCATCACGCGGTGAACGGGCAGCACGACGAGGCTCGAGGGCGCGAGCCCGAACGAGCATTGCAGCGTCGCGCCCATGGTGACTTGCTGGGGCATCGTAATGTCTCCGGTTGGCTGACGCGAAACGGCAAATCATGACGGGCTCAGTCGAACGCATAGCTGAACTCGCCGTCCTCAACGCCGATCGCCACACGCGTGAGCGTGCGCTTGTCGATCATGCGCGTGAGGAACTCGGCGCTGATGCGCGGCAACAGCGTGTTGGTGACGATCGAGTCGATCATGCGTCCGCCACTTTCCAGTTCGGTGCAGCGGCTCGTGATGAGTTGCACCACTTCGTCGCTGAAGACCACCGGCACGCCGTGGGCGTCGCGCACGCGCTTCTCGATACGGCCGAGCTGCAGCCGGATGATCGCGCCGAGCATGGCGTCGGAGAGCGGAAAATACGGCACCACGACGAGCCGCCCGAGCAGCGCGGCGGGGAACACGTCGAGCAGCGGTTCGCGCAGCGCGCGCGCCATGGCATCCGCATCGGGCACGTGCTGCGGGTCTTTGCACAGATGCGAGATCGCCTCGCTGCCGGCATTGGTGGTGAGCAGGATCAGCGTGTTTCGAAAGTCGATCACGCGGCCTTCGCCATCTTCCATCCAGCCCTTGTCGAACACCTGGAAGAAAATCTCGTGCACGTCGGGGTGCGCCTTCTCCACTTCGTCGAGCAGCACGACGCTGTACGGACGACGCCGCACCGCCTCGGTCAGCACGCCGCCCTCGCCGTAGCCGACATAGCCCGGCGGCGCGCCCTTGAGCGACGAGACGGTGTGCGCCTCCTGATACTCGCTCATGTTGATGGTGATGACGTTCTGCTCGCCGCCATAGAGCGCTTCGGCGAGCGCGAGCGCGGTTTCCGTCTTGCCGACGCCCGAGGTGCCCGTGAGCATGAACACGCCGACCGGCTTGCCCGGATTGTCGAGGCCCGCGCGCGCGGTTTGGATGCGCCGCGCGATGGTCTGCATCGCGTGATCCTGACCGATGATGCGTGCGCCGAGCGTGTCCGCGAGCTGCAGCACGCTGGCGATTTCATCGCGCACCATGCGCCCCACGGGAATGCCGGTCCAGTCCTGCACGACCGCGGCCACCGCCTGACGGTCCACGCCGGGCAGGATCAACGGGTCTTCGCCTTGCGCATCGTCCAGTTGCGTAAGCCGCGCGCGCAGTTCGTTACGCAGTTCGGCGCGCGCGGCGTCGCCGGTATCCGGTTCGTCGCACAGACGCGCGCGCAGCGCGAGGATCGATTCCACCAGCGATTTCTCGCTCGCCCAGCGCGCTTCGAGTTGCGCGAGCCGGGCGCGCTCTTCATCGACGCATGCGCGTGAGCGGGCCTCGCGCGCAGTTGCATCGATACCCTGCGCCGTCTCGCGCGCGATGATCGCCAGCTCCGTTTCGTGCGCGGCGATCCGCTTGCGGGCGTCATCGACCCGCGCGGGCGTGGCGTGCTGGCTGACCGCGACGCGCGCGCAGGCGGTGTCGAGCAGACTCACGGACTTGTCCGGCAACTGGCGCGCCGGAATGTAGCGATGAGACAGCCGTACGGCAGCCTCGATCGCCTCGTCGAGCACCTGCACGCCATGATGCTGCTCCAGCGTCGCGGCCACGCCGCGCATCATCGCGACGGCGCGCGCCTCGTCCGGTTCGCGCACCTGCACGACCTGAAAGCGCCGCATGAGGGCGGGATCTTTCTCGATGTGCTTCTTGTATTCGGCCCAGGTGGTCGCTGCCACGGTGCGCAGCGTGCCGCGCGCGAGTGCGGGCTTGAGCAGGTTGGCGGCGTCGCCGGTGCCGGCCGGCCCGCCCGCGCCGACCAGCGTATGCGCCTCATCTATGAAGAGCACGATCGGCTTCTCCGAGCCCTGCACTTCCTCGATCACCTGCCGCAACCGGCTCTCGAATTCGCCTTTCACGCCCGCGCCGGCCTGCAATAGTCCGACATCGAGCGTGCGCAGCGTGACGTTCGCGAGCGCGGGCGGCACGTCGCCCGCCACGATGCGCTGCGCGAGTCCTTCCACCACCGCCGTCTTGCCGACGCCCGCCTCGCCCGCGAGCAACGGATTGTTCTGGCGGCGGCGCATCAGGATGTCGATGACCTGACGAATCTCCTCGTCGCGTCCGACGATAGGATCGAGCTTGCCGTCGCGCGCCTGCTCGGTGAGATCCACGGTAAAGCGCCGCAGCGCCTCGTTCTGGCCGAGCGCGGCGGGTGGCATGGCGTCGGCGCCGTGACCCGAGGACGGCGACGCGGCAGGGATCGCGCTCGCAGCCGTTTCCGGCGATGCGGCAAGCAGCGTGGCGAAGCGCTCAACGAGTTCGTCGGGTCGCACGCGTTCAAACTGTCGCGAAACGCCGCGCAGGCTATTGCGCAGCGAAGGCGTCTTCAGCGCGCCGACGATCAGATGGCCGCTGCGCACGCGCGCCTCGCCGAACAAGAGCGACCCGTAGACCCAGGCGCGCTCGACCGCCTCTTCCATTTGCGGCGCGATGTCGATGACCGACGACCCGCCGCGCGGCAGCGCATCAAGCGCGTCGGTGAGGTCGCGCGCGAGGGCGGCCGGTTCAATGTCGAAGTGCGCGACGATACGATGCAGATCCGAGTCCTGCAGTTTCAGGATCTGGTGCATCCAGTGCACGATTTCGATATACGGATTGCCGCGCAGCTTGCAAAAGAGCGACGCGCTTTCCATCGCGCGATAGCTGAGCGGGTTGAGCTTGCCGAACAATGCGGCGCGGCTGATCTCGGCCATGAGCTTGCCTCCTTGGTTAGCCATCCTATGCTTAAGGTTTGCATTGCCTTGCGATGACGGGTGCGGGCGCGAATACCAGATCGTCCGCATCGCGACGGGCCGGGCCGCCGGCGATCCATGTCGTGTGACCGAGCCTCGCCTGCTGCCCGAGCGCGAGGCGCGGCACTTCCGCGCGCCTGAGCACGAGCCGCACGTCCCAGTCGAGCGGGTCGCGCAGGTAGCCGCGCACCCATTCGATCAGCCGCGCAAGGCTCGCGCCGCACGGCAGAAAGCGCAGATAATCGGTCAGGCAGACCGGCCCGATAACGATTCGAAACTTGTTTTGCCGGTCCCACACGCGCGCGCCGAGCATGGTCGAGGAGCCGAGTACGCTCGCGCCGTCGGGCGCGCCGAGATGCGTGTGCGCTTCGTCGGGCAAGGTCATCCAGTGCCCGACGCCCTCCTCGATGCGCACCGGCAAGCCGAAGAAGCGCGCGAGCACCTGCTGCAGGCCGACGGCGGGACGCGTCGGCAGCGCGAGCAGGCCGGCGAAGTGCAGCCGCGCGAAATCGGGCACGGCGGCTTCGTGTCTGCGATCAGTCTCACTGTCAACGTCACGATCATGCTCAAGCGTTTTCCCGCGCGGCACGAGCCCGAAGGTGCTGCCGACATACACGGAAAAGCGGTCGCTGCCCGCGCGATCCAACGACACGGCGGGCTGCGCCTGTGCCCACGCGCGATAAAACAGCGCCACCATGCGATGATGAAACACATCGAGAAAACGCGCGAAGGTGGCGTCGCCCGCGTAACGTGCCCGCTCGCGCGCATATTCGGTGAGATGGATCGGCAGCGGCCCGTTCGGCCCGAGCAGTCCCATGAAATTGACCACCAGTCGGCCGCCGCCAGGGAGTTTGGAAATCGGCCGGAAGCCGGCGAGCGTGGTCGGCGCGAAACAGAGTTCGGGCTCTTGGGAAAAGCGCACGAAGTCGTCGCGCGGGCGCGGCGATTCGCCCACCCGTGGACAGGACGCATGTGCGCATTCGAGCAAACGCACGGCCTGAAAGAAGTCGTAGCGCGGCGCGGCGGCGGCGAGCGTCTGGCTGGCCTCTAGAGTGTCGGGCATGTGCCTCTCCTCGCGGGCCACCGCATGAGTTCGCCGCGAGCCGCCGTCTTCACGACGGTCTCGGCGAACGAATTGAGCGTCACGTACTGCCTGAAAAAGCGCGCGAGCACCGCGCCGAGCAGGAACGCGCCGGATGCGCCGCCGCTTTCGTCGAACAGCAGCGAGACTTCGAGGCCGCGCCCGAACGCGATCGCACCCGCGTCGGGCAGCCGCCGCGTGACCGCGCGCGATTGCACGGCGCGCAACGCGTCGATCTGCCGTCGCGCCGCCGGGTGTTGCGCCGGGCAATAGAGTGTGAGCAGGTCGCGCAGCGCGCGCGCGCTGTCCGGCGCATCCGGATCAACGAGCGATGCATAGTTGAGCGCCAGATGCCCGAGCAGCCGCCATGCCACCGCGCCGTCCGCGAGCGACGGCTGCGGCTCGCTTGGCCCTTCGAGGCAGCGCACCCGCTCGACAGGCGCTTCGGCGTCGAGCGTGAAATCGGTCGAGCCGCGGCCATTGGCGAGCATCATCGGCAGATCGCGGTTGGTGCAACGAACCGTGAAGCCGAGCTGGCGCAAATCGGCGTGATACGGTGCGTTGCGTGTATCGACGAGCGCGATGAAGGTTTCGCTGCCGAGATAGCTGCTGCGCGCACCCCGCTCGCGCTGCCGCGCCGACGGCAGGCGCTTTTCGCGGCGCACCTGATACCACGCGCCGCCTGCCTGCCCTTGCTCGCGCCCTTTTGCGTCACCGAGATCGCGGGCGCGATAGAACGGCTCGAAGTGCTGTTCGGCCTGCGCGTCCGAGCGGTAGCCGGTCACCGACAGCACCTGATGCACCTCGAAATCCAGCGGACGCGCGCGGTCGGGCAGTACGTGATATTCGAACTGCTCGCCCGACACCGCGATGCGGTCGGCACGCCGCTCAAAAAGATTGACGACTGGCGTGCAGTGCAGCGCGAAGTGGGACGCATCAACGACGCGTTCAAGCGTATCGTCCGCGCCACACAGCAGCACAACGATGTCGAGTTCCTTCGCCGCATGCCGCAAGGCGGACCTGAGTCCTTCGATCGCGAAAAACAGGAAGCGCTGCGGCAACGCGAAGTATTCCTGCAGCAGCCGGTAACCCGGAAACGACTGCGCGCTCACCGGCAGCAATGCCTCGTCTTCCTCGAAACCCACGGTGGCGAGCGCCGACGCGGGCAGCACCACGCGCGATCCCGGCTCGCCGGAACGTTCGATCGCCACGCCCGCGACACTGCCGAACAAACGCTCATGGATACGCTCGGGTAGATCGTCCGCGCCGCGCAAGTACACCACGAGCCGGTCGAGCGCGATCTGCGCGAACGTGAGCCCGGCGGTGGCGCGCAGCTTGAGCCGCAGTCCGCCGGTCACTTCGCGCGCGCGGGCAAGTCCCGGCGGCGCGCCCGCGGTTGCCACGCGCACGCCGCTCAGCGTGAAAAAGCGCGCTTCCACAATCTCGACAGGCGCGAGCGTGAGCGCATGCGCGGTGCGATATTCACAACGCGTGGAGGCGGCCTTGTCGAGCCCGGCGTAAAGCGGGGCCCCGCGCGGAATGGTCACGCCCGGCGCGAGCGCCGGATTGGCGAGATCGGGCTGAATCTGAACCACCGCCATGGACGGCGTAGGCGCCAGATAGTGCGGATAGACCAGCTCCGCGAGATGCTGCGTGAACTGCGGAAACTCGGCATCGAGCTTCACCTGCACGCGCGCGGCGAGAAAGCTGAAGCCTTCGAGCAGCCGTTCGACATACGGGTCCGCGCACTCCCGACCATCCAGTCCGAGCCGCGCCGCGACCTTCGGAAAATCGCGCGCGAACTCCGCGCCCATTTCGCGCACGTGCTGGAGTTCCTGGCTGTAGTGTCTGAGCAGTTCGGGTGTCATGACTTGTAGCGGGCAAGGTCCTCGGAAACACGCACATCGCCGGATTCGAGATCCAGCTCCGTGCGCAGATACAGCCGCTCGGGAAACGGCTCGCCCCACAGATCGCCCTCCAGCAGGAACGAAAGCGTGTTGTGCTGCGCGGGCTGCGCGCGTCCGAGCCCGGTGACACGCAGCGTTTCGGCGACGATGCGCGGCTCGAACGCCTGCACGAGCCGACGGATCGACTCTTCGAGTGCGGCCGTGTCGATACCGTCGGCGGTCTTGCCTGCAATATCCGGAAAGCCGAAATTCAGTACCGAATCCATGACGAGCGGATAGCGCGACGCATCCTGCGCCGAGCACAGCGCGCTCGCGTTGAAAAGCCAGCCGAGATCGCGCTGCACCGAAACGCGCAATGCGCGCATCGACAACAGGCGGCGTTCGCGCGGCTCGTGCTTCGCGCCGGGTTCGAGGTCGGTCAGGCGATCGAGCAGCGACGGCAGCAGCCGGTCCTTTCTGGCGACGTCATTCATGGCGCGAGTTCCATCGAACATGATCCGCTGCGCTCGCGCGAACGCGCCTCGACCACGGCACGCCCGCGCATGCGCAGGCTTATCAGCTTTCCGCGTTGGCCGGAATGTTCCAGGTGGCCTTGACCGGGCCGCCCTCCTTCGCGCCCTTCGCGTTTTGCGGTTGGTACATCACCTGGAACTTCGCGAAGTTCAGCGTGACGTTTTCGGTGAAGCGTTCTTCGCCGCCCGACCCGCCCGTGGAAAACGAGCTGATGATCACGTCTTCGAGCGTGATCGTGTAGTACTCCAGCGCGTCGCCGCCGGCCTTGCGCACCGTCAGGGTGGCCTTGTCCATATGCTCGCCCTTGGTACAGAACTGCATGATGGTCGGGCTCGCCTTGTCCGAGTACTTCGTGAACGACAGATCCTGCACAGTGACCTTCCCGGTGCCGCCGCCCGTGGCCATGTGCATGGTTCCGGTCTGATGCAGGCCCCAGTTCCACGCGAGGATGTCGATCTCGCCTTTGTGCTTCGTGTCCTGTGCTTCGCCCGAAATGGTTCCGAGCTTCATGAACATGTCCATTGCCATGACTTTCTCCGATAGATGACTACATTTGCTTCACTGGGACCGCCGTCAGGCCGCATTGCCTGACGGAAGCTTTGACACCAGCCGAAGCGACACCGTGAGTCCTTCGAGCTGATAGTGCGGGCGCAGATAAAACTTCGACGCGTAATAGCCGGGATTGCCCTCGATCTCCTCCACCACCACCTTTGCCGCGGCGAGCGGCTGGCGCGCCTTCACTTCCTCGGGCGAGTGCAGCGGGTCGCCGTCCACGTACTGGAGAATCCAGTTGTGGAGCCAGCGTTCCATGGCCTCCTTGCTCTTGAACGAGCCGATCTTGTCGCGCACGATGCACTTCAGGTAGTGCGCGAAGCGGCTGCACGCGAACAGATACGGCAGACGCGCGGCAAGATTCGCGTTGGCGGTGGCTTCGGGGTCTTCGTAGACGGCGGGCTTGTGCAGCGACTGCGCGCCGATGAACGCCGCGAGGTCCGAGTTCTTCTTGTGCACAAGCGGCATGAAGCCGTTTTTCGCAAGCTCGGCCTCGCGCCGGTCGCTGATGGCGATTTCCGTCGGGCATTTCATGTCGATGCCGCCGTCATCCGTGGGAAACGCATGCACCGGCAAGTCCGGCACGGCGCCGCCCGACTCGATGCCGCGAATCCGCGACAACCAGCCGAACTCCTTGAACGAACGGTTGATGTTCACCGCCATGGCATAGGCGGCGTTGGCCCAGGTGTACTTGCTGCTGTCGGCTCCGGCCGTGTCTTCCTCGAAATCGAAGCCATCCACGGGATTGGACTTTACGCCGTAGGGCGCACGCGCGAGAAAGCGCGGCATCGCGAGACCGACATAGCGGGCGTCGTCCGACTCGCGCAACGAACGCCACGCTGCATGCTCCGGCGTCTGGAAGATGTTGGTCAGGTCCGCTGGGTTGGACAGCTCTTGCCACGATTCCATCAGCATGACGGCCGGGTCCGCGCTCGCGATGAAAGGCGAATGCGCGGCCGCCGCGATCTTGCTGATCTGCGTGAGCAGATCGACATCGGGACCGCTGTTGTCGAAGTAGTAATCGGCCATCAGTGCGCCGTAAGGCTCGCCGCCGAACTGACCGTATTCCTCTTCGTAGAGCTTCTTGAAAATCGGGCTCTGGTCCCAGATGGCGCCCTTGTACTTGCGCAGCGACTTGTGCAGCTCCGCCTTCGAGATGTTCATCACGCGGATTTTGAGCAACTCGTCGGACTCGGTGTTGTTGACGAGATAGTGCAGGCCGCGCCATGCGCTCTCCACCGCCTGGAACTGCTCCGAGTGGATGATCTCGTTGACCTGATCCGTAAGCATCCTGTCGATGCCCGCGATGAGTTTCTCGACCGTGCCGAGCACGTCGCCCGAGATCACGTTGCTGTCGCGCAGCGCCTGCTCGGCGAGCGTGCGCACTGCGGTTTCGACGGCTTCCTTCGCCTTGTCGCCGCGTGGTCTGAATTCCTTTTGCAGGAGTGCTTCGAAGTCGTTTGCCGCGAGCATGCTGCCCACGGACGCGTCCGCCTGCTCCGCGACCTGCTCTGCGATGTGCTCTGCCATGTTGATTTCTCCTGGTTCTGCCGTATGCGCTTACGCGCCGTCTGCCTGGGGCCTGGCGCCGTCCTGCGCGCCGTCCTGCGGCTTGGGCGCGCTGGCGAGCGCCTGCAGCAGCGCGGGGTCTTTCAGAAGACGCGCGATCAGTTCCTCCGCGCCCACCTTGCCGTCCATATAAGTGAGCAGGTTCTTAAGCTGCCCGCGCGCTTCCAGCAGCTTCGCGAGCGGTTCGACCTTGCGCGCGACGGCATCGGGCAGAAAGTCGTCCAGGCTCTCGAAGGTGATGTCGATCGGCAGATTGCCCTGGCCGGTCAGCCGGTTCGGCACCTGCGCGGCGGCGCGCGGCTTCATCGACTTCAGACGCTCGTCGAAATTGCCGTTGTCGATTTCGAGAAACTTGCGGTCGGCGACGGGCGGCAGCGGCGCGGTTGCCTGACCGCTCAGGTCGGTCATCACGCCCATGACGAAGGGCAGGTTGACCTTCTTCTCCGAACCGTTGGTCTCGACGTCGTACTCGATCTGCACGCGCGGTGCGCGATTCTTTCTGAAGAACTTCTGGCTGCTGGGTTTGTTCACGGTGACTCCCCTTAACAAAAGTTTCTGCATGACGAAATATGCAGCGGGCTGCTTCACTCCTCCACTTCCCCACTCACCAGCCGGGCCTGGCCAACGCCTTCCGGCGCGAGGTCCAGCAGGATTTCGATGAAGTTTTTGTCCACCAGCCGCCGCGCGCGCTGCATGAGCAGCGGCACCGGGCTCGACGGCTCGTGTGCGCGGTAATAGGCGCAGATGCGCTCGATGGCCGCCACCACGTCCTTGCGGCTTTCCACGTCGCCGGTCACCCCGCGCTTGCGCGATGCGCGTGCACCGGGCGCGTCTGGATCGGTATCGGCATCGGCGTCGAGGGCTTCGGAGGCGGCGTCGCTGGCATCGGGCAGTTGCTCGCGGATGAACGCAGCGGCCTGCCCGAGCAGCGTGCGCAGCGCCGACAGATCGACCGAATACGCCGCGCCCACGTGGCCTGTCAGCGCCGTCTCGATGCGCGCCGCGCTCGCACTGGCTGATTCGAGCGCCGCGAGCGTGGCGGCCGATGCCTCGGCGCTGTCGGCAAGCGTCGCTGCCATCGATGCGACCGAGGGCGCCTTTGTGTCAGTGGGCAGTGGCACGATCCCGGCCGCGTGCTGCACGTCGCGCAGGCAAAAGCGCCCGAAGCGGCGCGATTCCGCGAGCGGCGCATCGCGCAGGTCCTTCAACAGTCCGGGCGCATCGGCCAGCATTGCGAGTGCGCTTACGCGCACGGTGGGATCATTGCCATCGTCGGGGTCGAGACGCGGATACAGCGCGCTCCAGTTCCGCTCGATTAGCGTCGCGACGATCCCGAGTCCGTCCGCCAGTCCTTCGACGCGATGCCGCGCCAGCAGCGCGCGCGTCAGATACACGGCCACGCGCAGATCGCGGCTGCGCGCGAGCAGTTCGCTCGCGAGTTCGAGCGCGGCGCGCCAGTCCGGTGGCGTGGACGCCACCAGCGTCTTGCCGTATTCCGCCTCAGGCTTGCCGTTGACGGCCGCTTCCAGCGCGCGCAGCGCGGGCTCGTATTCGACGTCTTCGCCGCATGGCGCGTCGGGCGAAATGTCGGCGGTAAAGGCAGCAATGTCGAGCGTGGCCATGGCGGGTTCGTCGGGTACGAAGTTCGTCAGATACGAATGGAGTGCGGAGGGCGCCGGCCGCGTGTGGCGATGCGCCCTGCTTCGACGACAGAACGAAATTCGCGTCTGCTTTTTAAAAGCACGGCGGATTTTGCGTGGCACGCGTTTCAGCCATGGCGGGCTTCGCCCGTCTTATGGATGGCGCCCGCGCGCAGGGACGCGCACGAGCACCGGACGAGATGAACAAGATGAACCAACTGAACGCCATAAGCGCGAACAACCATCGCGGGCTTGAAGGAGAACAGCGTGCAACTCGAAAGTGCCAGTCTCAACGAGCAGGGCGGCCGTGCGCGCAATGAAGACGCGCTCGGCGAATGGAGCGGCGAGCGCCTGTATTACTGCGTGCTCGCCGATGGCGCGGGCGGCCACGGCGCGGGCGATGTCGCCGCACGGATCGTGATCGACACGACGCTCGCGGATCTGCGCTTTCTCACCGTGACGGAACTGCCGCCCGATGGCGAGCGCCTGAGGCGCGCGCTGCTGCATGCGCACGCAAATATCGTGGAGGAGCAGGCTCGCGGCGGCGAGCTTGCCGACATGTGCTCGACCGGCCTCGTGCTCGCCATTGACCGCGAGCGGCAGACGGCGGCGTGGGCGCACAGCGGCGACACGCGGCTCTACTGGTTTCGGGGCGGGGGCATCGATGCGCGCACGCGCGACCACAGTCTCGCGCAGGAACTGATGGACGCGAGCCTGCTGCCCTTCGACGACGCGCGCCAGGCGCCGCATCGCAACGTGCTGGTGGCATCGCTTGGCACCCGCGACGGAGCGCGTATCGACTGTGTGGACGGAACGCGTGGCGTGCGTCCGCACGACGCCGTGCTGCTCTGCACGGACGGCCTGTGGACCTACGTGGACGACGCGTTCATGCTCGAAGCGCTCCGCGACTCGGTCTCGCCGGCGCAGTGGATCGCGCGCATGTCGGAGCGAGTGCGCGCGAGCGCGCCGGCGCGTCACGACAACTATTCGGCGCTCGCCGTGTGGATCGGAGCCGCGACATGAGCGCGCCGGCCGATGCGCACGCGAGCGCGGGCACGCCAGGGCGCGGCGGGTCATGACGAGCGCGGACGAGGATAAGACGATCATCGTCGGGCGCGCGCCGCGGGTGCATGCCGACGGCGTGAGCGGCAACGCACTGCCGCCCGGCACGCAGCTCGGCGGCTTCACCATTCTCGATCTGATCGGCGAAGGCGGCTTTGGCATTGTTTATCGCGCGTGGGATGCGCGGCTCGAACGCATCGTCGCGGTGAAGGAGTACTTTCCTGGCACGCTCGCGGCGCGCGCGAGCGCGGGTCACATGACGGTGCGCTCCACGCGCCTCGAAGACACCCTGGCCGCCGGGCTCGAGTGCTTCATCAAGGAAGCGCGGCTGCTTGCCAAGTTCAACCATCCGTCGCTCGTCAACGTCTTTACGTACTGGGAAGAGAACGGCACGGCCTACATGGCGATGCCGTTCTACGAAGGCCTCACGCTGCGTGACACGCTGCGTGAATTGCCCGAGCCGCCGTCGCAGGCGTGGCTGCTTTCGTTGCTCGGACCGGTGCTGGAAGCGCTCGGCGTGCTGCACGACGCGGGCTGCTGTCATCGCGATATTGCGCCGGACAACATCGTGCTGCTGGCCGACAGCGGCCGGCCGGTGCTGCTCGACTTCGGCGCGGCGCGGCGCTTGATCAACGACATGGGGCAGACGCCCACCGTCATCTATAAGCCGGGGTTCGCGCCCGTCGAGCAGTTCGATACGGTCACGAGCATGCAGCAGGGTCCGTGGACGGATTTGTACGCGCTCGCGGCCGTAGTGCACTGGGCGATTCGCGGCACGACGCCGCCGAACCCGGTCGGCCGGATGATGCGCGATGATCACGTGCCGCTCGCGCGGACATCGGCCGGGCGTTATTCGGAACGCTTTTTACGCGCGATCGATCATGCGCTCGCCGTGCGTCCGGGCGACCGGCCGCAGAGCGTCGAAGCGTTCGCGGCGGAGCTGGGCTTGAGTCTCGATGCGCAGCGCGCGCACGGACAGACGGTCGATCTGCGCGCGGGCCTGCCGGTTTTCGAGGCTGCGCGCCGGCGGGACGAATCCGCGCGCGCGGGTCTCTTCGCGCGGGGACCGGGCTTTGCGGGGACCATGCGGCCGCGCGTCGCCGTGATGGCATCGATCGCGGTGGCGGTCGCGACGCTCGCCGGCGCGCTGGCGTGGCATGCGTGGTCGCCTGTGAAGAAGGCGGATCAGACGGTGGGGGCCGGGAGCGAATCTGCGCGGCAGGCGGGTGCGGATGTGGCGAGTATGGCGAGTGCTGAAGGCGCTGGGCGTATCGAAAACGACGGAAGCGTCGAGGCTTCGGGTTACGGCGCGAGTGCTGCCGGGCCTGATCGTGCTTCTGGCGCGCTTGCCGCTTCGAACGCAAGCCGAACGGCGGCCGCGGCGGGCGTTGGTACTTCAGGGACGGCTGCTTGGCCGGTGCAATCTTCGCAATCGTTGCAACCCGCCCAGCCAACACGGCAAGCGACCGCTGAGCCCGCCTCGCCGCCGCCCGGACCGTTCGCGTCCGGAGGATCGAGCGCGTCGCCCGTGCTCTCCCGCTACTCCGCCGCCGATGAGCTTGCGCGCATCGTGACGCTGGCCGATCCGTCGATCTCTGTCACCGCCGCGCCGCTGCAATCGCCGGTCAAGAGCGGACAGGATCTGCAGTTCGAGGTGCGGAGCGCGCAGGCGGGCTATCTGTATATTTTCAGCGTCGATCCGTCCGGTGCGTATCAACTGCTCTTTCCGAACCGGCATCATCCGGACAACCGGGTTGCCGCCGGTGAAACGCTGCGCCTGCCGCATCAGGACTGGCAGATGGAAGCCGACGACACGCCCGGACGCGTGCGCTTTCTCGCGCTCGTCTCGCTCGGGCCGCGCAGCTTTTCGCGTGCGGGCCTGCGTCAGGGCAACGTGTTCTCCGCTTTTTCCAAAGACGCGCAACGGCGCGCGGCCGCGCTTCGGACACCGGATTATTCGCCCTTTGCCGGGCAGACGAGTTGTACGTCGGGCGCGCGCACGTGCGCAGGCGCATTCGGGGCGGCGACGTTCGGCATAGAGGTTACCGGTCGATAGTGGTGTGATGGCGATGGCGAGCCCTTAGCGTTATGTCAAAGCACAGTGTTGAAAGCACGCCGTTGAAAACACTCAGGCCGGCGCTTTTTGCACCGGCCGCTATCTTTCTCCGCCATCCTTCGACAATTCAGAAATCGTCGCAACCGTGCTTGCGCGTCACGCTCACGCAATGATTGAGGTTCGGCTGTGCGCGCACCCGCTTCCACTCGACCGCCAGCGGATCGGCCTTCTCGCCGGGCGCGTTGTTGAAGAACTCCGGCTGGTTCGATGCAATGCACACCTGCGTCTGTCCCTGAAGATTGTTCTCATAGACGAAGGTTTCCTCACGCGACGAGAACAGCGTCTGCAATCCGGCGAGAGCGGACGGCTGGCTCGGATCAGTATCGCCCAGTGGATCGACCACTGGATTATTCGGGGGATTCCCCGGAAGAGTCTCCGGATTTCTTGGAGGATTCCCTGGACCAGGAAGGGCCTGGGGTATGGGTGGCTGGTCTCCACCGTGATCGCCGCCTCCTCTTCGTGAGGCCAGCACCGTCAACGTCCCCGATTTCGGAACGATCTTGTACCCCACTGGCGACGTATAAGTGGGATTGATCGTGTAACTGCCCGCGCCGGGACGAATCGCGGGACTCGTGGTGTAGCCCTCCGTGAGCGCGCCTGCCCGGGTGTCGCCGTTGACGAGTCCGCTCACGCTCGCCGTGAATGGAGGCACGGGGTTGCCGTCCAGGCTCGTCACATCCTGCGCGGTGACCGTAACGCTCGGCTGCTCGACGTACACGAAGTGATTGCCCTTCGCTGGCACCGCCCCGCCCCAAGAGCAGCCGCCCGACAGCGTGCAGCCGTAGAAGTTGGGCCGGTCGGGGCCGGGCTTCACCGCGCCGCGCACCTCGCCTTGCCAGTTCAACGCGTAGATGCGCCATGCGTCGTCGGACGAGATCGTGCCCGTGCCGGTGTTGCGGAACTGACCGTTCTCCATCGCGAGCTGGATCGTGCCCTTGCTGCTCAGGCTGGTGTTCACCGAACCGGTCGGCCCGCTCGTTCCGGCCGGCACGCCCGTGCCGCCGCCGAGCGTAATGCCGCCCAGCAGCGCTTGCGCGAGCAGGCTGCCGGTGAGCGTGGAGTTGGTCGCGTCGAGATTGACGAAGCGGCCGGACACGGGATCGAACGTGCGCGAGATCATCGAGCCGATGGAGAAGCCGTGCGCGTTCGTAAAGGTGACGTTGCCCGCGTTGGCGAACGCAATCACGTTGACTTCGTTGTTCCTGTCGTCGAGCGTGAAGATCCCCGGCCCGCTCAACATGAGCGCGTTGGCCGCAATACCGCCCGGATCGGTCACCTTGCCCGACGATTGCAGCGTGAGCGTCTTGCCCGGCGTCGCGAGTCCCGAGCCAAGCGAAATGCCCTGGCTGTTCACGCCCGAAGCGTTCAGCGTGAGATTGTTCGACAGCGTAGGCCGGCAGGCGCCGCCCGCGCAGTCGCTGTACACGGTGATACGCCCGGTCTGCGTCGGACTGCCGATCGCGATGGTGTCGAAGCCCGCGAAAGTTTGCTTGAGCGTCGTGGCGTCGAGGCTCAGGCCCGGTCCGCTGCTGAAGAGATTGATCGGCGTGGCGCTGGCCGTTGCGGAGCCCGACGGAGTGAAGACGCCGCCCGGCAGGATCGCGAGCGCGCTGTTCGCGCCGGTCGTGAACTTCACATTGCCGAAGAAGGCCACGCTGTCGCTCGTGCCGTTGTTGAGCGCGCGCAGAATCACGGTGCCGTTCTTGCCGGTCACGATGTTCGGGCCGCCGCTTTCCACATTGTCGAGATAGCTGCTGAACAGCAGGCCGTAGTCGTTGTTGCTCGACTCGCCCGTAAGCGAGATTCTGGCGCCGTCGCCGGTCGCGCTCAGTGTCGAGGCGTCCAGCGCGAGCCCCCGGTCCGCGATCGGCTGCTTCGTGCCCGCGGGACGCAGCAGGCCGCCGCGAATATCGATCGAACTGGTATCCGACTGCACTGTCGTTCCGCCCATGATGCGCACGCCGCTGATCTGCGTCGGCGCGGCGCCGGTCGGGTCGGTGCCGATGCCGGAAATCTGCACCGTGCTCGATGCGCTGCGCACGACCGAGCGCCTCGCGTTCGCCGCGAGCGGACCGGGCTGCTGCGCCTGCAACGTGCTGATCACCACGCCGCTCGTCGGCGTTTTGGTGCCGGCGCCGGGCGTGGCCTCGATGTCGATCGCGCCGCTTGACGTGCGCAGCGTCGCGCCGTACAGGGCGATCGCCGCCGGGCCGCGCGTGTCGCTCGAACCTGTGGGCGCGAGCGTCGCGCCCGAGCCCTGCCCGTGAATGGTGATCGCGCCGCTTTTCAGGAGGTCGGAGCCGGTCGCGGGATCGGCCGAGCCGCCCGCGCGTGTATCGAAGATCGAATCCTGGATCGCCACCGCCACGCGTTCCTGCGGCCGTGTGCCGATCTGCACGTCGCCCTGATTGCTGAAAATGCTGGCCCCGGTTTCCTGCGTGCCGAACCGGATGGACTGCGGCGTGCCGAGGTCGTCCACGTTGGCGTCGAGGACCACGTTGAGCTTGCCCTTCGTGGAGCCGATCGCCGCAGCGCCATCGCGGATCGAACCGGCGGATTGCAGTTGCAGCGTCGCGTCGCCGCCGTCGGTCTTGCTAACCGGCGCGTTCACGTCGATGTCGCCCGGCGCAACGGGGCCGCCCTGGGTCCAGCCGCTGGTCGAAAGCGTGACCGACGTGCCGCGGTTGAGCTGCTCGTTGATCGCGGTGTTGAGCATGAGGCTCGGGCCGCTGCCCGCCGAGAAGTCGGGCTGCGTGCCGGGTTGCGGCGCCGTGGTGCCCGGCGTGCCCGAAGCGGCGATATTGATCGCGGCCGCATTCACGTGCCACGTGCCGCCCTGCCCGCTGGGCGCGCCGAGATAAACATGCGCGTTCGACGCGTCCAGAAAATGCGCGGACATATAAAGCGAACCGCCATTGCCGCCGCGCTCCGCCGCCGACGCATCGAAGCTGCCATAGAGCCGCGCGGTATTGGCCGCCTGCACAAAAATCTGCCCGCCGTTGCCGGGTCCACCGGATGCGCCCAGCCCATAAGCATCCACGAACGCGCCCGGCGCCATCCAGATTGCGTTCGAGCCCGTGATGTTCACCACGCCGCCCGACGTGCCGCGCGCGTTCACGTGGCTGCCCGTGAGCAGGGAAATGTTGTTTCCGAGCACGTCGATGCGCCCCCCCGGATTGAACGAGCCGCCGCTCGCATCCACCTCGCCTTCGATCTGCGTCACGCCGTTCGCGCCGCCGTCGAGTACCACGTGGCCGTTGCGCTGCTGGATGCTCAATGCGCTCACGTAGCCCTGCTGATTCACCACCGCGCCCGAGAACGCCTCCGCGTCGTGCGCGCTCAGCACGATCTGGCCGCCCTCCGCGAGCAGCCGTCCGTTCGGGCCGTTGGTCACCAGCGAGCGCAGGATGCCGTCGTTCACCGTGATCTTCGTGAGTCCGTCGCCCGCGAAATCGAGCGTGACCGCGCCGCCCGACGCGAGTGCCACGGTGCCGAGCCGCGCGCTGATCGTGCCGTCGTTGCGCACTTGTCCGCCGAGCAGCGCCACGGTGCCGCCCTGCGCCGCCGAGAACACCGCCGCATTGGTGACCGGGCCGCCGCTTTTGCCGCTGAAGGTGAAACTGTTCTTGGCGGCCATGAACGCTTCGGGCGTGATGTCGAGCGAGGACGCCACGAGCGAGCCGACGTTGATCGCCGCCGAGCGCGAGAAGGCCACACCCGCCGGATTCACGAGGATGAAGCCGCCGGTCGCCGACAGTGTTCCGTCGATGTTGCTCGGCACACGATCCGGGCCGATGACGCGCCCGAGCAACATTGACGACGTGCCGGGCTGCAGGATGCGCACGCTTTCGCCCTGATTGATGGTGAAGTTATCGAACTGCATGGCCGCGCGGTCGCTGGTCTGATTGATCACCATGTTCGACGTGTTCGCGCCCGTGACGCTGACGTGGCCGCCCACCACCGCGCTGCCCGTCGGATGGCCGGACGCATCCGGGACGAATGCGGCCGCGCCGGCCAGCAGCCCGGCCGCCGCGAAGCTCGCGCGCCGCAGCGTGGCGCTGCGCCTTGCACGTGACGTTATGCGCATCATGCCCTCCTGCCCGATGTGGTTGCTCAGAATGCTTTCGTGACCTGCACGTACACGCGCGGACGATGATCGTTGCCCGTCGTATCCGGCGACGACGTGCGCCACGCGAGCGTGCCCTGCACGGTGAAGCCGCCGGGCGCCGCCCAGAACGCGCCGATCCCCGCGCCGCTTCGCGTGATGCTGTTGGTCGTCTGGCCGGGAATTTTGTTGGCGTTGTACCAGCCCTTGCCGAGGTCGTAGAACGCGAGCACGGTGAAGCTCGGCGTGATCGCGTAGCGACCTTCAACGGTGGCGATAAAGCCTTCGTCCACGAGCGCCTCGTCCGGCGAATAGGCGCGCACCGCCTGCGGGCCGCCGAGCAGCAGGCGCGACGAATTGTCGAGATTGCTGTTGGCCCACTGCCCCGAGATGCCAACGAAAACGTTGAAGTGATCCGTAACCCGGTTGAGCCGGTTCGCGCTGAACACGGCGTGCAGGTTCGTGCCCTGCGTATGCCGCCCGACGGGGCTTTGATCCAGCGCCTTGGCCTCGCCCGAGCGGATATTGAGGGTGCCTAGCACGATGCTCGCGGACGCGCTGTTGAACCCGCCGCCCAAGAGCGCGTCGCGGCTTTCCCAGGAGAGTCCCGCGTTCACGTCGGTGAGGGACTTGGGCGTGTCGAGACTGAGCGCGCCGATCTTGTCCACGAGGTTGCGATACTCCACGCCGCCGCGCAGCAGGAGCGTCTGGTTGCGCGTGCGGATGAGCGGATGCGACACCGCGAGATCGACGACATCCGCTTCGCCGTGCGCGCCGAGCGCGCTGAATTCCTGACCGACGTTGTAGTAGAGATGCGCGTAACCTACGCCGAGCCGCGTGCCGTAAGCGTTGATCGGCGCGTCGTAGCCAATCCGGCCGTACATCGTGTCGAGCCGCTGGGTGCCGAGCAGCCGCAAGTCGAGGTTATCGCCGATGCCGAACGGCGAATTCAGCCGCGCGATCATGCCGAGCCGTCCGGAGCCGGTCGTCGGCGCGCCGTAGTTGTCGCCGCTGATCGCGAAGTCCCAGCGGCGCGCGGGCGCCACATCGACATCGAGGATCACGCTGCCCGGTTCGTTGCCCGGCTCGATCGCGGAACCGACCTTGATGCCCGGCACGTCGGAGAGCAGCAGCATGGCGCGTTCGAGATCCTGCTGACGCAGCGCGCGGCCCGTTTCCAGCGACGCGAGCCGCGCCCGCACGCGCGCCTCCGACAGCCGCGTGCCCGGCGCCATGTTCACTTCGATACGCTCCAGCCGCCCTTCGATCACCGAAAACGTGACGACCCCGCTCGTCGCGTCCTGCGGCGGCACGATCACCTGCGCGAGCGCATAGCCGCGGCGGCGGTAGAGCGCGGTCATGCGCAGCGCAGTGTCGTTCAGCTCCGCGAGCGTCGCCGGCTTGCCGATGTGATCCTGCGCGAGCGCGGCGAGTTCGGGCTCCGGAATCGAATCGTTACCGACGATGCGCACGCCGCGCAGATCCACCGTCACCGTGCTCGCCTCGGCGCTGCTCGCCGCCTGCGCCCCGGAGGCGGGCAGCGCGGGCAAAGCGCTAGGCGGCGGCGGCTCGGCGGGTCGGTTTTCGCGGGGAGTCACCTGATTGAGCACGGCGCCCGCGTTGGGCGTCTGGTTCAGGCCGCCGCCGATGCCCGCGCCGAGCCCCGCGCTGGGCGTCAGCTGTGCCTGCGCGGCGTTGCCGGCGGCGAGCGAGGCGGCGGCGCATAGCGCCGCGGCGAGCGTACGGCCTCGCGTGTCGAAGGGGAGCGTTTTCACTGCGACACCGCCGTGCTTGCAATACTAAGCCGCCAGTTGCCCATCAGATCGAAGGGCGCCCAGTAGAACGGATGCGCGAAGCGCGGCGTATGCAGCGCGGCGAGCTGCGCGTCGCGCATGGCGTCCGCAGCCTGCGCTCCTTGCGTGAGCTGGCGGTAGAAGGTGCGCATCATGAGCGCGGTCGAGGCGTCCGAGACGGGCCACATCGACACGATCAGGCTCGATGCGCCCGCATAGAAGAACGCCCGCGTGAAGCCGGTGATTTCATCGCCGCGCTCCACGCGGCCGAGCCCGGTTTCGCACGCCGACAGCGTGACGAGCGCGGTGCGGTCGAGGCGCAGGTTGTAGATGTCCTTCGCGAGCAGCGACGACGGTCCGTCGGCGGGCTGCAGCGACGGCGCGAGCAGGATGCGCGAGTGCAGCGGGTCGATGGCGTCGGCCTGCGCGTGCGTGGCGACGTGCAGCACGCGCCCGGTATCGGCGCTGCCGGTGAAATTTTCGCGGGTCGCCGCGCTGCGCAGAAACACCGACTTGTCCGTGAAAAGCGGCGCGATAGTGCTGACTTCGGCCTCCGCGCCCGGCAACGCGAAGCGCTGACCGATCTGCGGATTGCCAAATGCCACCAGACTGCTGCCCACTTCCTGCCCGCGCGCGGCGAGCTGCACAGCGATGCTCGCCGACGGCTCAATCACCACCGCATGCGTTTCGACGAGAAACTTCCCGTCCTGGCGCAGCGCCTGGAACGGCAGATAGTGCAGCGCATCGTGCGGCACGATCACGAGGCGCTCGTCCGGACGCAGAGCGAGCGGGCGCATGAGCTTCGCGTTCAGACCGTCGGCGAGCGTGAGCGCGGCGGGATTGCGCGCGACGATCGCATCGCGCAGCGCGCCGACGTCATGCTGAAGGTCCACGCGTGACAGCGGCAGCGTGTGGCCTTCGAGACCATCGGCGCGAATCACCCAGACGATCAGCCGGTCGTCGAGACTCTGGAATTCGATGAGCGCGTCCTTAGCGCCGAGAACTTTGCGCACCTCGTCCAGACCGAGCGCGCGGCCCGCGAGCGGCGCGGTTTGCGGGCCGGTGTTGACGCGCCCGCGCACCGAGTCGAGCAGCGCACGCGCGCGGCCGCGCTCGGAGAGCTGCCACGCCGCTTCGAAGTCACCCGAGGCGGCGGCAAGCGAGATCGCCCGTTCGAACACGGACTGGATGTTGCCAAAGAGCCCCGTCTTGAATTCGTCGCTGCGAAAGCGCGCGCGAATCCGCTCGGAGTCGTCGATGGCCGCGAGAAACGCACTGCGCGCCGCCGTCGTGTCGCCCGAAGAGAGCGCGGCGCGGCCGATGCCGTCGTGGGCCCACAGGCGATCGTAGCTCGCATCATCGGTCGAGGCTTGCGCGAGCGCCGCTTCGAAGGTGCGCGCCGCGTCCTGCGGCTTGCCCTGCGAGAGCAGCAGATTGCCTTCGATGCGCTGAACCATCGGCGCGAGCGCGGGCGCGGGCGGCCCTGCCTGAGTGAGCGCCTCGCGCGCGCCGTCGGTGTCGCCCGCGGCGATGCGCGCGTTCGCGAGCGACAGCAGCACCAGCGGGCGGAAACGTTCCGAGGCCGTGTCGAGCGCGTGCGTGTAGGCCGCGGCCGCTTCGTCGAGCTTGCCGCGCCGCGCGGCGACGTCGCCCAGCACCTTGTACGACGGCGCGTAGACCTGCTCCGGATGATGCGGCTTCGAATCGAGCGCTTCGCGGGCGTAGCGTTCGGCATCGTCGAGATCGCCCGCGTAGTTGTAGGCGATCGCGAGATCGCGTTTGGAGAGCGCGACGAGATCCTGATTGTCGTTCTGCTGCGCGAGCACCAGAGCGCGCGACGCGGCCTCGATGCTGTCGCGGAAATCGCCCCGCTCGGCTGCCGCGACGCTCAGGCTGCAGTACTGATATTCGGGCAGCTTTACGCGGTCGCGTCCGAGCAGCAGGCGGCCTTCGGCGGTCAGCGTCTTGAGCGACTCGGCGTCGCGCTGAAACGCTTGCGCGGCGTGGAACGCCTGATCGGAGTCTGACGCGGGCCCGGTGTCCTCGGCGCGGCTGTCGCGTGCGAGTCCAAGGCTTGCGCAGCACGCCAGCATGATCGGCCAGCGAAGCCAGGCATGCCGGCCGCGCAAGCGCAGCAAAGCGTTGTCAGGATGAAGGTGGCAGCGGGTCACGTGACCTCCCGTTACGGATCGGCGCCGCCGGCGCGACATGCGATGTCCGCCCGGTGGCATCGGCTAAACGAGTGGTGCAGCGTGTTTTTGAATGCGCTTTGGGGGTGCGCGTTGCAGTTTGGGTGGGGGGTGATCGTCTGCGTCAAGCGGAGTATCGATGAAAGCCGCGTGGGCTTTCGTCAGCTTCGCCGAGTGGCCGCCTGCGCCAGGGCGTCGCGTTTCGTTGAAACGAACGCGCGTCTCGCGTTCCAGCATGCGCGCGCAAGCCGCCGATCATCTGCCGCACGACGCGCGCGTGTCTGATGGGGGATACGAAACGCGCGCGCACATCGCTCGATTCACCCCGGCTCGCGCCAAAACAACGTAACCATCCAGGGCATCGCTTCCGGCGCGCAGGCCTGTGCGCTTCGATGCAACCCGCATCCCACACCATCGCACCCGCGCGTCACCCGCAACACACCCCCCGTCATCTCCCTTCTACGACTTTCGATGTAGTTCGTTCAGCCGATTTTGCGAGCTCACCGCATTCCGTACCTTTGCTCTCACGGATCAGCCACACATCAAGCAAAGCGGTCCGGAGCCACTCGCGACCAGCCGCGCCGGGCCGCGAACGCGACTGATCTTCGGCGCCTGCCTGATCGTTTCGAGGCCGTGGAGGCGTCATGACACATTCCGCCGAAGTCGTTCATTCCGAGCCGCCCGTAGAGGTGTCCTGCGCCACATCCGGCGTGCCCCTGCCCGATGGCGCGCGCCGCCCGGCCTCGCCGATAGCGTTCGTGTTGCGCGCCATCGCGCGTCATCACAACGTGTCGCGCGCGCTGCGGAGGGCATCATGGACGCGCTGAATATCTCCGATCCTGCCTTCGCGCCCGGAGCCCTTTCGCTGCCCGACCTCTGGCATCGCCGGGCGAGTCTCAGCAACGTCGAAATGGAACGCATCTATGTGCTCGTGCGGGCGGCGCTGCACGGCTACCATCCGGCCGAATTGCGCGCGCTGCACGAGGACAAGGAAGAACTCATCGCGCAGTTCATCTTCTCGCGCGTGCTGCGGCTCGACCCCGAGCGCGCCGAGTCCCACGCCTGCGCGCAAAGCGCGCCCTCCAGCGGCTTCGCGCTGTGCGCTTACTTCCGCCGCTATCTGATCGACTGTCTACGCAGCGCGAGCCATCAGCGCAACGTATCGCTCGAAGTGGACGGCATGGCTGATCAGATCGACGCGCGCGCCCATTCGATCGACGATCCGGTCGAATCGGCGCTCACGGAGCACGGGCTGGACGAAGCCACCGTGCGTATGGCGTCGCGCGCGTTCGTGGCCGCGCTCGACGACGCCGACCGCTTGATCCTGGCCGGCACGCTCGGCGCCTACCGCGACCGTGACGGCGGCCTGAAGGGCGTCGCGGACGAGCACGGCGTGCCGTCGTATCACTATCGCGCGCGCAAGCTCGGCGTGACGATGAAGAAAACCGCGTTGCCGGCCGACTACGCGCGCACCAAGATCGGTCAGTGGATCGGGCAGACGCTTCGCATCGACATCACGCACGAGAATTGCGAAGTCATCCTGATCGTGCTGAACCTGCTCGCGATCGAGGCGAACGTCTGAAAGCGTCGCGTTGCGTCGCGCTCAGGGTGGAGGCGGTATATTGCCCGCGCCGACGTTGGCCTCGGTCACGCGGCGCAGGACCTCGTAGATATCGAAGGTCTGCAGGCGCAGCGCCGTCGTGCCGGCCTTGTAGACCACGTTCTGCCTGACCGCGAGCGCGCGCACCGCGAGCCGGGCCGGCGACGCGAGCAGCGATACGGCGGGTTTGCTCGGGTCAGCCAGACGCCGCAACGCGTGCGGGGCCGCGGCGCTCGTTCCCTCGATCGGGATGGTGCTGCCGCTTTTCGTGCCCGCCGCGGGCATGCCGGTCAGCACGACGCTGCGGTCGGTCATGGCTGCCGCGTCCGGGCCCGTGCGCGGTGGCGCGCTGAAGGTGACCACGTTGGGGCCGGTGTTCGAGAAAGACGCGCTCGCGTAGTCGCTGATGCGGTATCCGGCGATGACCGCCGTGCCCTTGCCCGTGCCGATCGAATTGAGCGAGTTGGCGCGCATGACCCAGCAAGCCGACGCGCCGTCCACGTCCTGCTCTTCCGTAAACCGGTTGAAGAGCGGATAGGCGTCGTCGTCGAAACGCGACTGCCGGCCGCGCACCGGCAGGCCGGCCGGTGTTTCGTTGCGCTGGACCCACGCCTGCGCCGCGACCTGCGACGCGCCGTTGTTCTTCAGATGCACAATCCAGTTGCCGCTCCCAGCGAGCCGCCGCTTGCCGCCGCGCGCGGCGGTCGGCGCGAGCGCGACAAGGATCATCGGGCCGTCGCCGCGCGCGCCCGGACCGCGATGCACCACCGTGCAGAGCGCGTCGCCGCCCGGCGACCAGGTGGCCACGTTGCCGACGCTGATCGGCGGGCTGAGCGCGCCATCGGGCGCTTCGATCGTCAGATCGACCTTGGGCGCGCCGCCGTCGGCCGTCGAAAGCCAGATTTCCACGAAGCTCGGCGTGTGGCAGTCGGGCAGGACGCGCCAGCGCATCGGTTGCTCGTCGCCCGGCGCGATCACGCGTGCGCCGTGACCGCGGTCCAGATTGCTGTTGCCCGTCGGCAGGAGGATCGCGCAGGCGCCCGTGCCGATGAGTTCGTCCATCGCTTCCTCGATCAGCGAGGAGCCGTCGTGCGGACCGGCCATATATCCGTAGCTGAAATTGATGAACAGCCGGCAGTTGTTCCCGGCAATGCCCTGCGCCCGGTCGATGGCATAGCGGAACGCATCGATCGCCTGCGCGTCGAGCCACAGGCCCGAAGTATCGCGGATATTGCGTCCCGGCAAACGGAACTGCACGCCGATCAGCGCGGGAACCGACGGCACCTTCTGCTCCATCTGGCGCGGATTGACGGGATGCACGCCCGCCGCGAGATCCAGCATCGAGGTGCCGTGCGTCCAATAACGCGCGACATCCGTGTAGTTGCTTTCGCGATAAATGCGGTCCTCGTCGAAGCCGCCGCCGAGTTTGGCTTTCGCCATCAACTTGTCAAGCTGCGGTTCGAGCAATTCAGTCCCGAAGCCGATGCCCGGTGCAGGTGGCGATGCACCATCGTCCTGATTCCAGAAGCAGCGCACGCGGGTGTGATCATGCATGGAATTCACATGAAAGCGCTGATGCGCGAAGGCGATGCCATCGTCGCAAACGGCCACCACCGTCTTGCCGAGCGCGCTGTTCTGCGTGACGGCGCTCAGCCCGGCGGAAGCGGGTTTCGACGGCTGCGCGCGCGCCGGCCACCCCGACACCACCGGCAGCGCGAGCGTGAAGCGCTCGATTCGCGCGAGCAATGCCGCCGGCAACTTGCTCACGAAGTCGAGCGTCACGTGCGCCGTGCAAAAGCGCGTCTGCGCAAGCGCGGCAGGCGGCGAATCGTAGAACGCGGACATCCAGATGCAGCTTTCGCCGCTGATCGCGACCGCCAGTTGCTTCGCGCTGCCCGGCTGGCCGGTGCTGCTTGCGTCCGGCGGCTTGACTTCGATCGCGATCGGAACGAACGCGCCGCTCGCGGGTATGCCGCCCAGATCGGCGAAATCCGTCACCGCCGCCCAGATCAGATACGGGTCGAGCCGCGCGAAGCTATTGGTCTGCAGTCCGGGGAATACATGGTTCCATGCGTTGGCCGGATCAATGGTCCAGCCGGCCGCCGTGGCCGTGGTCGCGCCCGTCGTGGTGCTCATGTGCGGACTCCTTCAGATGCGGCTGTTCTTGAGCGCCTCGCCGTTCCACTCGTTTCGCGCCTGCTTCCACATCCAGGCGAGGAGCGGCGAACGCTGCACGGACGTCACGGTCGCTTTCACAACGACATGCGCGGGGTACGGGTCGGTCAACGCGGGCGCAGGCGCATAGACCGGATCGAGACGCTCGTTCGGGTCGAAGTCCGTGTCGCCGTTGAACAGGTCGCCCCGGAACACGCGCGGGGCGTAGGCCGCCGCCACCGGCGGCGCGGACGCCGGCGCAGGAGCCGGAGCCGGAGCGCCACCCGTGCACCGCGCGACGAAATATTCGCCAAGCGTGGTGCCAAGCAGATGGCCTGCAGCGCTGTCAGCCGGAAAGTGCACGCCCGCAATGGTGCGATTGATCGCCACGCGAGCCGCCTGATAAAGCAGTTGCTTGCGCAGCGTGATCGCGACTTTTTTCGCGCCGGTGGAATCGACTTCTTTCACCAGATCGTGAAAGAACGCCCACAAGACCTCCGCGATGATGAACGCCTGCGTCGAGTGCCCGCTCGGCAGCGAGCCGTGGCCCGGCGTGGCGATCATCGGCTGCGTTTGCGGCGTGTAGTCCACCGCGCGCGTGCACGCGAGCGCGTGCTTGAAGCGCATTTCGACGAGGATCGAAAAGCGGATCACGGTGGCGAGCAGTTCGAGCGTCTTGGGCGTGCGGATCGGACTCAGATTGACGATAGACGCCCAGAACGCCGTTTGCGGTCCCATCTGGATGAGCGTTTCGTTGGCGCGCTCTTCACGCAGGTCCGAATAGCGGTCCATAAAGGCGAGCTGCTTGACGAAGCTGGCCGTACTGGGCCGAAACATCTGCACGATCTCCACCGGCGCCGCCGCCGCCCCGGTCGGTCCGAACGGCCGGTGCCAGAGCGTAACTCCGTCGGGCGGATCTTTTTGATCGGGGGGCGAGCGCCCGAACGCGAGATTCGACGCCAGCTCGAAATCGTAGACCGACGCGCGCACCCAGTCGTCCCAGCGCCACATCTGGCCGTCGTCTTCTATGTGACTGCCGCTGTCGTCCTGATCCTTCTGAATCTCGAGATACGTATCCATCCACGGCCCGACGATGCCGTCGCGGTGCACGATCATCGCCTGCGTCAGCAACTCCGCATCGCCGAGCACGCTCGGTGGCGTCCCCGCCACGCCGGCCCCTCCCGCGCCCCCGGCGCCACCCGCACCCCCTGCACCCCCTGCTCCTCCCGCGCCGCCCGCTCCACCCAGTGTGCTCATGTCGTTCTCTCCGGCAAAAGGCCACCGATGCACGCCGCATCGGCCTCACCCCAATCCGAACGCTTGTATGACATGGCGCGCGCCACGGTCCGCCCGGCCGCCCGGGCAATCCATCAGCCAGATGGCAGACCCGCGCGCGCGAGCCCCGCCGACCAGATGCGCCCGGTCTCATAACCGGCGCACGGCGAACGCTCCAGATAGCTTTTTACGGTCAGGCCCGGCTCGATGGCGAGCACGCGCGCGACGGTCGCGCGGGCGGCGTCGATCATGCCCAGCTCGGACTGCGCGATCGCCAGCGCGCGCAAGGTCGACGTGTTGTTCGGGCCGCCCTTGAGCGAGCGCTGCGCGAGCGCGATTGCGCCTTTCCACTCCTTCGCCGACAGCGCAGCGGTCGCCGCGAGCGATTCGTAGAAGTTGCGCATGGGATCGAGCGGCGAAAGCGACAGCGCGTAGCCGGTGGCGGCCACCGCCTCCGTGCCTTCGCCCTTGAATGCGTGCAGAGTTCCTTTCAGCAGCCAGGCGAGGGAATCGTTCGGATTCACTTCGAGTGCGCGTGAATAGCGCTCCTCGCCAATATCGAGCTGCTTCAGAAGATTC
>Ga0160447_100179_pt1 | contig 39549 bp, 27 predicted proteins | sample HID1973K_E1MG_FD_108222 | JGI IMG/M metagenome (GOLD analysis project Ga0160447, IMG submission 108222) | Enriched mosquito-associated microbial communities from UW Madison campus, WI, USA - HID1973K_E1 MG | ecosystem: Host-associated > Arthropoda: Insects > Digestive system > Unclassified ...
CGGCGGCTCGATCATGGCGAAGTGGTGCCTCGCGCATCACAAGGAAAGCTTCATCTACGAGCACTTCGAAGACATCTGCGAAATCATGAAGCAATACGATGTCTCGTTCTCGCTCGGCGATGGCCTGCGTCCCGGCTCCATCTACGACGCCAATGACGAAGCGCAGCTCGGCGAGCTGAAGACGCTCGGTGAACTGACGCAAGTCGCGTGGAAGCACGACGTGCAGGTGATGATCGAGGGCCCCGGTCACGTGCCGATGCAGCTCATCAAGGAGAACATGGATCTGCAACTGGAATGGTGCGACGAGGCGCCCTTCTACACGCTCGGACCGCTCACGACGGACATCGCGCCGGGTTACGACCACATCACGTCGGGCATCGGCGCGGCGATGATCGGCTGGTTCGGCACCGCGATGCTCTGCTACGTCACGCCGAAGGAACACCTCGGCCTGCCGAACAAGGACGACGTGAAGGAAGGCATCATCACCTACAAGCTCGCGGCGCACGCAGCCGATCTGGCGAAAGGCCATCCGGGCGCGCAGGTGCGCGACAACGCGCTCTCGAAGGCGCGCTTCGAATTCCGCTGGGAGGACCAGTTCAACCTCGGTCTCGATCCGGACAAGGCGCGCGAATTCCACGACGAAACCCTGCCGAAGGATTCGGCCAAGGTCGCGCACTTCTGCTCGATGTGCGGCCCGCACTTCTGCTCGATGAAAATCACGCAGGACGTGCGCGATTTCGCGGCGAAGCAGGGCCTGAGCGAAAACGAGGCGCTCGCCAAGGGTATGGAAACGAAAGCGATCGAGTTCGTGAAGAAGGGCTCGGAGATCTACCAGCCGACTTGATGCTTCCGGATGGCTGACAACGGCCTGTCGCACGATGCGTGCGGCAGGCCGTTTTTTTATGTGCGTCGGGCGCAAAGCCTTGTCGGGCCTCGATGTGTGGTTCATCTGACGATTCAGGCACTTTTCCTGCTGAGCAACGAGCGAACCGGCGGAAACGTCGTGACGAACCGCCGCCGATTCACTTCATCATCGAATTGGAGAGTCGACATGAAAACCATCAAACAGATCGGCGCCGCCGCAATGGTCGTTGCGTTTCTCGGAGGACTGACCGCTTGCGGCGACATGACCACGCGTCAACGGGATACGGCCATCGGCGCGGGTGTGGGCGCGGCGGGCGGCGCGGTGATCGGCGGCAGCGCGCTGTCGACGCTCGGCGGCGCGGCGGTCGGCGGGGTGATCGGCAATCAGGTCGGCAAGTAGCGGGACCGGGTTTCGGGCGGCGAGGCACGCTCGCTTCGCCGCGATTTCGTCTCCTTGTTTCATTTCTGATACGTAAACGTGCGCCGGTAATGCTTTGTCACACTACGCGCAACGACTGACGACATCGTTCGACTAAGCTGCTTCTTAACGGACCCGTTCTCCCCTCATCCGATTCAAGAGTCCGGCAAGCCGTATCGCAAGGAGCAGTACCATGATTTCCGCTCGCAGCATTATCGGACCTGGAAAGGCGGCCGTTGCGCTCGCCGCCGGGCTCATCGTCAGCGGGTGCTATTACCCTTACGGCTATCCGGCCTATCCGCCTTATCCCGTCGTCAATACGGCTTATACGCAGCGGGAATTCGTGGTGCCCGCGCAGGGGGCGTCCGGCACGGCGGCAACATTCACAGGCAGCGCGACGCTCCCGCCGCAATACGAATATGCGGTCGGGTCGCCGTATTCGGATTACTACCAGACGGTTCCGTATTCATACCCCTACTATCCGCCCTACGCCGCCTATCCGGCCTACTACGGTTACGGATATGGCTACGGTTATCCCGCGGTTTCGCTCAGCTTCGGATACTGGGGCGGCGGAGGTTGCTGCTGGGGCGGCGGGTGGCACGGTCACGGCTGGCACGGCGGCGGCTGGCATGGCGGCGGCGGTGGATGGCACGGCGGCGGCAGTAGCTGGCAAGGTGGAGGCGGAGGCTGGCACGGCGGAGGCGGCGGCCACGGGCATTGAGGCGCGCCACGGCATGTTGCACCGGATGAGACAAATGACGAGTTTGCGCATTGACTCGTAACATCACTGCAACATTTTCTGATCGAACCGGCGATTGGGCCGTCACCGCGCGATTGTGCGGCCGGACACTTTCCTTATCCGACAAGGCGTCGGCGGATTTCGCCAGACGATTGGCACGGTTCTGGCTATCTAGTTCCCCAATTACCACGTCGCGAGAGCGACTTTCCGTATCGGGGGATCGGACATGATGGCCTTTGCGTTTTTCCTGTTGTGGATGCTCGCTTCTCTCGGCTTGTTGACGGTGTGGGTGTTCAGACAGACGCCCGCCGTCCAGCGCGATAGCCCCACGCCCGAGGCCATCGCCAAAAGCTGATCGCGCGCCTCGCCGGCGCGTCCTGCCACGCCCGGGCGCTCCGGGCGTGCCGCAATGAATCGGCATTCGCGCCTTGACGCAGGCCGTTCGCGCCCTATTCTTAGTGTGCGCGTTATGCGGATGCTTAAGCCGGTCGCAGCCTGCTGCTGAACATCGAACGTCACGCGCCTCTCGCTCATGACGCCCGCAAGGAGCCCCGATGTTCCATCAGCTACTCACCCCGATCGCCCATTCCCTGCTCACTTCGTTCATCGTGGCCGCGCTGCCGATCATCCTCGTGCTCGTGCTGCTCGGCTGGGCGCGCCGACCGGCGTGGCAGGCGTCGCTCGCGGGCCTGATTCTCGCGCTCGTCATCGCCGTGGCCGGCTGGCATTTTCCGGTCGGGCTCGCGCTCGATTCGGTCGCGGCCGGCGCCGTGTTCGCGCTCTGGCCGGTCATGTGGATCGTCTTCGCCGCGATCCTGCTCTACAACGTCGCGCAGCGCTCGGGGCGTTTCGAGGCGTTTCGCCTGTGGATGGTCGATAACCTGCCGAACGACCGGCGCATCGTGCTCGTCGTGATCGGTTTTTCGTTCGGTGCGCTGCTCGAAGGCATCTCGGGTTTCGGCACGCCCATCGCGATCACGAGTTCGCTGCTGATCCTGCTCGGCTTCCCGACGCTCGAAGCGCTCACCTTCACCCTGATCTTCAACACGGCGCCGGTTGCGTTCGGCGCGCTCGGCGTGCCGATCACCGTGCTCGGCGCCGTCACGCATCTGCCGACCGACGCGCTCGCCAAGATGGTCGGCCGCCAGTTGCCGCTCTTCGCGTTCTTTCTGCCGTTCTACGTGATCGGCGTCTACGCGGGCTTTCGCAACATGACGCGCGTCTGGCCGGTGCTGCTGGTGTCGGGCGGCGCGTTCGCGCTCACGCAGTTCGTCACGTCGAACTACATCAGCTATGCACTGACCGACGTGCTCTCGTCGCTCGTTTCGCTGATCCTGACGATCGCGTTCCTGCGCGTGTGGAAGCCCGTCGCGGACGAGCGCTTCGCGGTGAACGTCGAGCGCCTCGGCACCACGCGCTCGACGATTCCGGGCGGCCAGGGCTGGCTGCCGTGGATCGTCGTCTCGGTGGTCGTGATCGTGTGGACGGTGCTCAAGATCTTCCTGATCGGCGACGTCAAGGTCGCGTGGCCGGGCCTCGACAAGGCCGTCTACATCACGCTGTACAACCAGCCCTACGGCGCGATCTGGGACTTCCAGCCGCTCGCGACCGGCACCGCGATCCTGGTTGCGTCGATCATCACCGCGCTCCTGGTGAAACTGCCCGCGCGCGAATACGGCGCGGCGATCGTCGATACATGGGTGCAGACGCGCATCGCGATTCTGACGGTCGCGACGATCGTCGGCCTTGCGTATCTGATGAACTACTCGGGCATGAACTACACGCTGGGTCTCGGCGTGGCGTCGGTCGGGCCGTTTTTCCCGCTCGTCTCCGCGTTCCTCGGCTGGGTAGCCGTGTTCCTGTCCGGCAGCGACACGTCGGGCAACGCGCTGTTCGGGAACCTGCAGGTGGTCGCGGCGAACCAGCTCAACCTCAATCCGGTGCTGATGGCGGCGACCAACTCGTCGGGCGGCGTGATGGGCAAGATGATCTCGCCGCAAAACATTTCGACCGGCGTCGCGACGACCGAACTCAAAGGCAAGGAAGGCCTCGTGTTCGCGCGCACTTTCTGGCATTCGATCTTGCTCACCGTGCTGCTCGGCGTGCTCGTGTGGCTGCAACAGAACGTGCTGACGTGGATGATCCCGCCGCACTGATTCCCCGCTCTCCCGATTCTTGCGCTTTCGTTGCGCGAACCCTTTTTTGGTATGCGCGCGGTGCTAACATGCGCGGACTTTCGATACGCAAACCGAAGTCCGCCCCGCCATGTCACCCGCCAATCTGCTGCAACTGATCGTCCTCGCCGCCCTGTGGGGCGCGTCGTTTCTCTTTATTCGCGTGGGCGTGGCCGAGTTCGGCGTCGCGCCGCTGATGGCTTTGCGGGTCGGCATCGGCGCCGTGTTTCTCGTCGCGATGCTGCTGGCGCGCCGTCCGCTCGCCGCCACGGCCGCGACACTGCGCACGCGCTGGCGGCAGCTGTTCGTCGTCGGCATGCTGAATTCGGCCGCGCCGTTCTGTCTCTTCGCCTATGCCGAACTGACGCTCTCGGCCGGCGCCACGTCGGTCATCAACGCGACGACGCCGCTCTTCGGCGCGCTCGTCGCCTACGTGTGGCTTCGGGATCGCCTGACTACCGCGCGCACGATCGGCATGGCCATCGGCTTCGCCGGCGTGCTCGTGCTGGTGTGGAATCAGATCGCCCCGGAACAGGCGGGCCACGATGCCCCGCTGCCCGTTCAGGGCATGCTCGCGGCGGCGGCGGCACTCGCGGCGTCGGCGCTTTACGGTGTGGCGGGCAACTTCGCGAAGAAGTACCTGATGGACGTCGACGCGATGACCAATGCCGCCGGCAGCATGATCGGCGCGACCCTCGCGCTTGCGCCGATCGCGCTCCTCACGTGGCCCGCCGCGCCGATTTCTGCGCATGCGTGGGGTGCGGTGCTCGCGCTCGGCATTGGCTGCACGGGTGTCGCGTACTTCATCTATTTTCATCTGATCACGGTTGCGGGCCCCGCGCGCGCCATGACCGTGACCTTCATCATCCCGCTCTTCGGGATTTTGTGGGGTGCGCTGTTTCTGGGCGAGCACGTTTCGCCCGTGATGCTGGCAGGGTGCGCGATCGTGCTCGCGGGTACCGCGCTCGCCACGGGCGTCGTGAAGCGCGTGCCCTTCATCGGACGACGCAAACTCGCGCCGTGAACTGGCTCCTTCGGGTCCGGACGATCACACTTGCCAAGGAATGCAAAGTTGATTTGGCGGACTCATCTGATGCGTTTCAGGGTTGTCCAACCCGCGACAACCCTCCAAACGCGGTCTAATCCCCCCGCACCGGCCCTCTCCCCGCCTTGATCGCCCCGCGCTTCACCTTGCCTTCAACGCGGCGCAATTGCGAAGCCTGCGTCGGCTTGGTCGCGACGCGCTTGCGCCGCGTAACAGAGACGCTCCGAATCAGTTCGTCGAGCCGAGCGAGCGCCGCCGCCCGGTTCATATCCTGCGTACGATGCTCCTGCGCCTTGATGACGATCACGCCTTCCCGCGTGACGCGGCTGTCGCTGAGCGCGAGCAGACGCGCCTTGATATGCTCCGGCAGCGACGACGCGCGGATGTCGAAGCGCAGATGGATCGCGCTCGACACCTTGTTGACGTTCTGACCGCCCGCGCCCTGCGCGCGCACGGCCGTCAGCTCGATTTCGTTCGGCGGCACGGCGAGGCTGTCGGTCATCGTCATCGATCGCTCCTTTATCCAGCATTCATGCCAGACGGCGCATTCTCGCAGCAAGCCCGGAATCGCGCCGCGTCGGCTCTCTCACGGCCTGCGCGAAGATCGCCGCCGAGCCGATCACTTCGACCCTGCGCTTTGCCCGCGTGATCGCGGTATAAACCAGTTCGCGCGACAGCACACGCACGAACGTGCCCGGCAACACGAGCGCCGCGTGCTCGAACTCCGAGCCTTGCGACTTGTGCACGGTCAGGGCGAAGGCGGTGTCGTGCGGCGGCAGGGCGGCGGGCGATACATAGCGCAGCGAGCCATCGGCGATGCGAAACGCCACGCGCAACAAGCCGTCCGCGCCCGGCAGCGCAATGCCGATATCGCCGTTGAAAAGTCCGAGCGCATAGTCGTTGCGCGTGACGATGACCGGCCGCCCGGCGAACCACTGTGCACCCAGCGCAAGCGCGATGCCCGCCTGCTCGCGCACTTTCGCCGCGATGCGCGCGTTCACCTCGTCGACGCCGCGCGGACCCTTGCGCGTCGCGCACAGCACGCGGAAGCGGTTGAGCGCGTCGAAGAGCCGGGCGTGATCGGCCTCCTCGTCATCGAGCACGGCGGACAGCGCCTCGGCATAGGGCGCGAAACCTTTGGCAAGGCGCGCGAGTGTGCGCTCGGCGAGCGTCGCGTCGCCATCGTCGAAGAGCACGGCCGCGCGCTCGCCGGACGGATCGAGCGCGTCGAGCGCGGCCTTTTCGTCGCCGTCGCGGATCGCGATCGACAAACGGCCGATGTCCGAATCGAGTCCGAAACGATAGTTCTTCTGCAACCAGACGACGCAATCCGTGAGGGCGGGCGCCGATTCCGCGCCGCTGTCGGTCCAGTCTTCGGGCAGCGTATCGAATAGTTCGTCGTAGCCTTCCGACTCGTCGACGGGCGAGGAATCGAACAGATCGAGTTGCGGCTCACTCGACGGATGCGGCTCGACGGCGCGCGCTTCGGCATGCGGCAGCGCCGCCTCCAGCCGCTTCGCATCGACCGACAGCGCCAACGCGATTCGCGCGACGCCCGCGCCGCTGAACGACGGCGTGGCGCTCAGTTCCGCGAACACCGCGCCCGCCTCCACGGCCGCGAGCTGATCCTTGTCGCCGAGCATCACAAGACGGGCCGCGGGAGCCACGGCTTCGAGCAGATGCGCGGCGAGCGCGACATCGATCATCGAGGCTTCGTCGACGACGATTACGTCGTACGGCAACGGATTGTCGCGATGATGCCGGAAGCGCCCGTCCGCCTGCACGCCGAGCAGGCGCTGCAAGGTGAACGAGGTGCGCGGCAAACGCTCGGCGAGTTCGGGCGGCAGCTTGTCCGCGCGTTCGATGAGCGCCTCCTGCATGCGCTGCGCGGCCTTGCCCGTCGGCGCGGCGAGCGCGATACGCAAGCCCGGATGGGCGTCGAGCAGACACGCCAGCACGCCGACGACCGTCGTCGTCTTGCCGGTGCCCGGCCCGCCGCTCACGATCGTCAGCCGTCCCGCCAGCGCGACGAACGCGGCGACGCGCTGCCAGTCGATCTCGTCGTCGGCGCGCGGGCCGAAATAGCGCGCGATACGCTCGGCCTGCCGCAAGACGGCCTGTTGCGAAATCTGCACGCGCGCCGCGCGCGAGCGCTCGACGAGCGCCTCGGCGAGCCGCCGCTCGTAGTCGAAATAGCGCGCGAGATAGAGCCGCCCGTTCTCGTCGATGACGAGCGGCAGCAGATCGGCCGCATCCGTGCGCGCACCGCCGTGCACGAGGCACGCGACTCCGCTTGCGAGCAGCCCATCGCGCGCCTCGTCGAAGCGCGCATCATGGCGACGCGCGAGCGCGCCGAGCGGCACGCACACATGGCCTTGCGCGGTCGCGCGGCTGATCGCGAGCGCGGCGCGTTCCGCCCACAGCACGCCGCGTTCGTCCGCGCCGAGCCGTGCCGCGAGCGCGCTCATGCGCCGCGCGAAGCCTTCCGCGAGCGCCGCGTTTTCGTCCGCGGGCGCGGGCGCGGCGCGCGCCGTTTCGATGGCATCGGACGTGCTCATGCCGCGCCTCCGGACATCAGGCGATCGAGCGCCTCCACCAGTTCCCGCGAGGGCCGGCCGCGATGCACGCCGGCAGGCGACTCGCCATCTCGCCAGTCGGGGCGTACGCCGCGCACGAAGAGATACAGATAGCCGCCGATATGCGTGTCGTACGCATAACCCGCCAGACGCGCGCGCAGATAGCGATGCAGCGCGACCACGTAGATGAGCGCCTGCAGATGATAGGCATGCTCGCTCATCGCGACGGCAAGCGGCGCGGCGGCATAGTCCGATACGGCGTCGCCCAGATGATTCGATTTCCAGTCGATGATCCAGTAGCGCCCGTCGTGCTCGACGATCATGTCGATGAATCCCTTGATGAATCCGCGCAACGCGCCGCTTTCGAGCGCGACGTCGGGAAAGCCGTGCGCGGCGAGCAGACGCCGCAGCGCAGTGAAATCGAGCGTCTCGGCGGAGAACAGAAACTCCAGCTCGTTCATGCGACGCGTCATCGCGATGTTCTCAAGCTGCAGGCCGGGCGCGATTTCGGTGGCGAGCGTATCGGCGAGCAGGCGCAGCATCATCGGACGCAGACGCGGCGCGAGCGCCTCGGGCGCGGGCGTCGGATGCTCGTGCAACGCGCGCTCGACGGCGCTGTCCCAGCCCGAAGGCGCCATGAAATCGGCCAACTCGAACATGCGGTGCAGACATTCGCCCGCCGCCGCGCCGCGCGGGAACGCGAGAATGTCGTCGGCGGCGAGTGCGGGCGCTTCGGTCCGCACGATGTCCTTGAGCGCGGCAAGCTCGTCGTGATCGGGGCGCGCTTCGGCCGGCTGCGCCTGATTCGCCTCGTCGCGCGCGCCGGCGGCGATCAACGAACTGAAGCTCGCCATGCGCCAGCGATCGCGCAGAATGCGCTTGTTCGTGCGCGCGGCGATCTCGTGTGCGCCCGACGTATCCGCGACGAGCGGCTCGCGCATGTCGATGACCGGCAGCGGCGCGACGCCGATCGCGCCGTTCGCCTGCGCCGCGAGCGCGTGCCACGCGGCTGCGATATCCGCTTCCTCGGGCGGTTCATGGCAGAACGCATCGAAGTCGCGCCCCTTGCCCGCGACGAGCCAGTTGAGCACGCTGCGGCGCGATTCCTTCGTCGAGCGGCTCGACATATAGACCCCTGCGACGACGTAGCAGCGGAACACCGCGCGCGTCAGCGCGACATACACGAGGCGCGCGCGTTCGGCCGCCTGCTCGCGCGCGATGGCCGCGCTCACGTGTTCGTCCTCGTCGGCCTCGATGCCGAAATGCAGCACCGCAACGCCCGCGTCGTCGTGATATTCGCGCGCGTCGGGCAAGCCTGTTTTCGACGCATCGCGCGCGGTTCCATCGTTCAGGAACGGACAGAACACGACCGCGTACTCCAGCCCTTTCGACTTGTGGATAGTCACGATCTGCACGAGATTGCGGTCGGATTCGAGACGCAGTTGCGCTTCTTCGCCGCCGCCCTGCTGCTCGCGTTGCGCGGCCAGCCAGCGCAGCGTCGGCGCGATGCCGGGCTGCTCGGCCGAGCGCGCCTGCAAAAGCTCCGCGAGATGATTGACGTTCGTGAGCCGGCGCTCGCCATCGGCGCGTGCGACCAGACGCGTCGCGATCGACAGCTCGCGCGCGAGCGTGCGCCACATCACCGCGAAACCGCGCTCGTGCCAGATCGTGCGATAGCGCGAAAAGCGCTCGACCCAGCTCGTCGAATCGATCGGCTCGCCGTGCGGATCGGCCGCGTCCGCGTGTTCGAGCCGCCAGAGCGCGGCGGCGTCGAGACCGAACCAGTCGGTGGCAAGCGCGGCGCGCAGGCGGCGCAAATCGCCGGGCGTGTCGATGGCGGCGAGCACGCGCTCGATCTGCTCGGCGTCGAGCGAACCGAATACCGACGCCTGCGCCAGTTCCACGCTGCCGATACCCCACGCCGCGAGCACGCGCTTCACGAGGCTGCCCTGCCGATGCGTCTGCACGAGCACGGCGATATCGCCCGCTGAAAGCGGCCGTGCGCCGATACGCACCTCGCCGCGCTGCGCCCCCCGCAAGAGCCGGGCGATCTCGGCGGCGCAGGCTTCGGCGGCATCGCGCTGCGCGTTCGTTTTCAGAAGCGCGGATTCGCCGTGCGGCAGCATCCACACGCAGAAATCCGCGATGTCCGAATACGCGGCGGCGGGCGTTTCGTCGATGAACGGGCCGCGCTTGCGCGTGCCCGCGCGCACCGGCTGGTAGTCGAGGCCATCGAGAATGAACGCGGCCGGATTCGCTTCGAACAGGCGGTTGCATGCCTCGATGATCGGCGGCGTCGAGCGCTGATTGACCGCGAGCGTATAGCGCGCGCTCGCGCCGTGGCGCGCGGCGAGATACGTGTGCAGGTCGGCGGCGCGGAAGCTGTAGATCGCCTGCTTCGGATCGCCGACGAGAAAGAGCGGGCCGTGCGGCGCGAACACGCGGTTGAAGATTGCGTATTGCAGCGGGTCCGTGTCCTGGAATTCGTCGATGAGCGCGGCCGGATAGCGCGCGCGCAGCGCTTCGGCGAGCCACGCGTGCCGGACCAGCGCGTGATGCAGGTTCGACAGCAGATCGTCGAACGACACGACGCGGCGCGCGCGCTTTCTCGCGGCAAGCTCCGCCGGCGCGTGACCGAGCCACTCACGCACGACGTCGAGCCACATCGCGCGCTGCGATGCTTCGGCTGCGGCGGCGGACGCGGCGAGCATATCGGCCTGATCGAAAAAGGCGTGCGCGGGCGGCGTGTTCCTGAGCTTGGTTCCCTTCGCCAGCGCGCTCGCCGTGAGCTTGAGCGCGCGCTCGGGCGGCGGCGCGTGACAGTCGCCCTCGGCAAAATACGCAGTCCATGCGTCGATAGCTTCACTGACGATCTTCGCGCTGTAGCTGTTGCCCTTGAGCGCGCCCTGCGCGTCCGCAAGCAGCTTGACGATGGTGTCGCGCTCAGCGTTCCACAGCGCGCAGGCCTCTTCGAACAGCGCCTGCACGTCGGCGGCCTGAGTTGCCTCGGCGCCGCCCCAGCGCAGTGCCGCGAGCGGCTTCTTCAGACGCCGTGCGAGCTGCGCGTCGAGCGATGCGGGCCCCGCACCCTTCGCGACGAGCCACGACGCGAACGACGGTGTGCGCGCCGCCACCGGCTCCACGCGTTCGCGCCAGAAATCCGCCGCGAGTTCGAAGCGCAGCGCGCTGTCGTCGGCTTCCATGTCGAACGCGAACGGCATCGCGGCGGCGAACGGCGCTTCCTGCAGCGCGCGCTGACAGAACGCGTGAATCGTGTGGATCGCCGCCTGATCGAACGTGGCCACGGCGATGCGCAGACGTTTGGCGGCCTCCTCGGCGTCGATGTCGGCAAGCGTCGTTTCGAAGAGCCGCTCGATGAACGGATCGCCGGCAGCATCGCCGTTCTCGATGGACTGCGCGACGCCCGCGAGCCGCGAACGGATGCGCTCGTGCAGCTCGGCGGTCGCCGCCTTCGTGAAGGTGACGACGAGAATCTGCTCGACGCTGAGCCGCTTCTCCAGCAACAGGCGCACATACAGCGCGCAGATGTTCCAGGTCTTGCCCGTGCCGGCGGAAGCCTCGATCTGGTTCACGCCGTCGAGCGCGCAAGCGAAGACGTCGAGTTCCTGCACGGTGTCGTCCACGAATGATGTCGTCATGCGCCGCTCCGCAGATGTTGCACGAGCGGGTCGTACACGATGCGCGCGAATGCGGCGAAAGTGTCGTCGAGCGCGAGGTCCGTGCCTCGGAACGCGATGCGAAATACGGGGTCATCGGATTCGGCGCGCGTGCGTTCGGATTCCCACGCGGCCTGCGCTTTCGAATCGCCCTCCTTCACCTTGAGCCACGCGCTCTTCGGAAAGAATCTGAGCGGCATGCGCCGTCCGGCGCGATACAGCGCCGCAAGCGCGGCCAGATGCGCGAGCGGATCGGCGACGGGCGTCAACTCGAAATCCGCCGCTTGCGCACCGCGTCCGTGCCATATCGTGCGGCGCGGCCCTTCGGGCAGCGCCGCGCAGTAGGCAAGATGCGCGAGCCATGCGGACAGGTAATCGCGCGCGCGCGGCGCGTCGTAGCGATAGATCACCTGGCCCTGCGGCGTCAGCGCGTTGAGCGTGCCAACGAGCGTCATCGGCCGCACGTCGGCGAGCGCGTCGTCATATGCGCCGAACAGCGCGACGCCGGCCGTGTCGGGCCAGCGCGGCGCGAGATCGAGCGAGAACGGCAGACGCTCGACGCCCGCCGCCGTCGACGCGCGCACGCGCTCCGCCAGAAGACCCAGCGCATGCAGCTCGCGCGCCTGCCACACGCCGCCTGTCGCGCCGCCCGGCATTTCCGGACTCGCGCGCGCGACGCGTCTCGCACGTTCGCGCGCGGCGCGGTCGCCATCTTCGGCGGCTTCGAGCAGCGCGGGCAACACGCGCGCGGCAAGCGCGTCGCGACCCGCGAAGCCCAGTTCGAACGGCTCGTTGGCGTCGAGTTCGGCCTCGGCGTCCACCAGCGCGATGCCGAGCCGGTCACGCAGAAGCGCGCGCGCGGGATGGCGCCAGAAGCGCACGAAATCATCGAAGGCGACGGTCTGCACGTCCTCTTCCTGCGGCAAGGGCGTGGAGAAAAATCGCGCGACAGGCTGCGTCTTGCCCGACTCCAGCGCGTGGGCAAGTTCGGCACGCTCGGGTTCGTAGGTGAAGAGCCGGCCATCCTGATGGAAATAATCGGGCGCATAAGGCTGCAACGGATGCTCGAAGACGAAGCCCGCGCGCGCTTGCCCGAGTTCATCCGGACTCGCATGCTTGCCGGCGACGGAGCGCGCCAGATAGTCGAGCAGTTCGTCGATCAACGCGGCGGGCGGCAGCACGGCGTTGTCGCGGATGCTGCGCCCCGTGTACGCGATCATCAGCCGGTCGCGCGCCGCGAGCACGAGATCGAGAAACAGGTTGCGCTCGTCGTCGCGGCGCTGGCGGTCGCCAAGCTTGCCGAAGCGCGCCATCAGGTCGAACTCGTCGGCGCGCGTGAGGCTCGGCAACATGCCGTCGTCCATGCCGAGCAGGCAGACCACGCGATACGGCAACCCGCGCAGGCTCGTCAGCGACGAGAACGTGACGCCCCCCCACGGCACGCCGCCGCGCGCGGGATCGTCGAGCGTATCGGTGAGCGCGGTGCGGATCACGGCGGCGGATACCTCGGTTGCGCCCGCGCCCTCGTCCATCGCGACGATGAGCGAATCGATCGCGCGGCGCACGTCACCGACCGAATCGGTGAAGGCGACGCCCGCGTCGAAGAAACGTTCGAGCGCATCGCGCAGCAGATCGCCCCAGGCGCGAGCCGTGCGCGGCGTCGCGATGCGTTCGGCGAACGCGTCGATGTCGTCGACGAAGCGCGTGAGGCGGCCGAGCAGTTCGGCGTCCGAGCCGTTCGCGCCTTCGATCGGCAGCCATTCGGCCACCGGTGCGCCGCCGCCCGGCAGCGCGTACCCGAGATAGAGACGTGTCAGCGCATCGGAGAACGTGTGACGCGCGGCGGGCACGTCGTCGGCCGTGACGTCGTCCGGGCGCAAGCCGCGCCGCGCGCCCGCGGCCGCGAGCCACGCCTGCGCGGTTTCGAGCGCGATGGCGTCGATGCCGTAGCGCGCCGCGATCGCGTCCACGCGCAGCCATTCCACGAGTTCGGGCGCGCCGACGCTGCGTTCGGTGAGCGCGAGCCAGTCGATGAGCGCACGCGCGACGGGATTCGCCTGCGACGGCGGCAAACCCGTGATGCGATAAGGAATGCGCCGCCGCTCGTTGCTCGCGCCCGCCGGCGCGGTGCCGAAAATGCCGTCGATGAGCGGTCCCGCCACCGCGAGATCCGGAAACGCGACCAGCACGTCCGAAGGCTCGAGACCTTCGATGGTGTCGAACCAGTCGAGCAGGCGGTCGTGCAGCACTTCGAGCTGGCGCGACAGGCTGTGACACACGTGCACTTCGATGCCGGTCTCGACGATGTCCTCAGGCTCCGGTCCGGCGTTCTCGTCGTCGAGCGCGAGGATGCCGTTCTGCACGCGCGCGAGCCACGTGGGCGCGGCGTTGTCTTCGAAAAGCTGCCGCTCGCTCGACGCCGCGCGCTCGGTCAGTTCGTGCAGCATGTGCAGTTGCGCCTGCGTCTGCCGTCCCCGCCCCGCGAGCAGCGGATGACCGCCTTCCTGAAAGTCCGCTTCACCCTTCAGTTCCAGTTGCTCGACGCGCGCCTCGCTCACGATGTCGAACCAGAACTCGCGGCAAGGATTCTGCGAATAGACACGCACGTCGATCCAGCGCGACAACTCGCGCAACAGCGCGATATGCAGCGGCGGCATCGTCGGCAGCGCGAACACGCTGATGCGGCGCGGCCATTGCGCGCGCATGACGGCGTCGAGATCGAGTTCGGGGGCATCGGCGAGAAAGCGGTAGGCGGGCGGCGTCGGGTCTTTCGCTTCGCCGTCGGCGTCTGTGTCGCGCGCGAGGTCCGCGAGCAAGGCGCGCCAGAGCGCGGCCTGCCAGCGTTCGTCCTCGCGCTGGATATCGTTCGCGCCGGCCAGACGCGGGCCGCGCGCATCGATCTCCGTGCCGCTGCCCGCCAGAATCGAGCCGCCCGCCTGCCAGTGCGTGAGCCATTCGGGGCGATACGTCAGATAGTGGTCGAAGACCGTCGCGATGCGCCGCGCGAGTTCGTAGCGCATCGAATCGTCGGCGGCGCTCAGATACGTGGACAGCCGCGCCGAATCGCCGAACGACGGATCTTCGAACAGCCGGTAGCAGCGCCACGCGAGCCGGTCCGGCGCGAACGGCGAATGCGCGGGCACGGGCAGCACGCGCCCGATCTGCGCCCATAGCCATTGCGCGAGATAACAAAAATCAACATTCGCGCAGATGCCGAAGCGCTCGGCCATGTCGAGTTCGAGCCGCCGGCGCACGGCGGCGCTCGGCACGATGACGGCTTCGCGCGCGAAGGGATCGCTCTCGCGCATCGCGAAGGCGTCGAGGTCTTCGAAGAGCGCGGCGGCGAGCGTCTCGTGACGGTTCGAGTAGAAGAGTTCGAGCATGGAAAGCGGCCTCGAAAGGCGCGATTTGAAAAGCTTTGTGAGAGTTCAGGCGCCAGCATAGCAAAGCATGCGCGACCCCGAGAACCTGGCCGGATGGCCGAGGTCCGAACCCCTGGTGAGTTGAGTTAGACTCGTTTCTCGCCTCGCCCTGGAACCTTAACGAGCGTCAATACAGGAAGTCGATGCGCTATTCGTTCGAAATCAGGAAGTTCATTTACAGCCAGTATTTCTTCGGCGGCTTGCGCATCGCTTTGGGCGTGTCGCTGCCCGCCGTCCTGATGCTCATCGTTTTTCACAATCGCGAACTTGGTTTCACGATCGCAACCGGCGCGCTCGGCGCGTGCGTCGTCGACATGCCCGGGCCGCTGCGCCACAAGCACAACGAGATGCTCGCGTGCACGCTGATCGGCTTCTGCGCGGCGCTCGCCACAGGCATCGCGACGGCGCATCCGCTGACGCTCTGGCTGACCATCGTGCCGCTCACCTTCGTGCTGTCGCTGATCGTCGTGTATGGCAACCGCTGGCCGCAGATCAGCTTCGCGACGCTCTTCATGATGGTCGTCACGCTCGAAGAGCATTTCACGCCGATGCAGGCGCTCATCAACGCTTCGTGGATTCTCCTGGGCGGCCTCTGGTACACGTACTGGGCGACGCTCGTCTCCCGCCTGCTCGTGTATCGCATCGAACAGCAGGCGCTCGCCGAGAGCATCTTCAGTTGCGCCGAGTATCTGCTCGCGCGGGCCGATTTCTACGACGGCGACGCCGATCTCGACGAGTGTTATCGCATGCTCATCGAAAAGCAGATCGCCGCTGTCGAACGGCAGGAAGCGGCGCGCGACATCGTGTTGCGCAATCTGCCGAAGGTGAAAAGCGGCAAGCTCGATGCGCGGCGCGCGCGGCTCTTCAATCTGTTCATCAACGTGGTGGATCTGCACGAGTTCTTCGTCGGCGCGCACACGGATTATCCGCTCGTGAGAAAGACCTTCGCGGGCTCGGATGTGCTCGTCTTCTATCGCGACCTGATGAGGAAGGCGAGCGCGGATCTGGAAGAGATCGGCCTTGCGGTGTTGCAGAACAATGCGGCGGGCAGGCAGATCAGCATGAAGGCCGAGTTGCGCGCGATCGAGTACGAACTGGAGCTGATGCGCAAGCACGGCTTGCCCGAGAAGAATCCCGAAGCGTACACGGCGGCGGCGGCCGTGTTCAGGCGTCTGTGGAGCGCGACGCGCCTCATCGACAAGATGCGCCGCCGCACGCGCGACGACGCGAGCGCGATCGAAACCGAAGTGCAGATCGATCACGCGCTGTCGCGCTTCATTTCGAGCCGGCGCGTGCCGTTCATGCAGATTTTCTCGAACCTCACGATGGCCTCGCCGAGCTTCAGGCACGCACTGCGCGTGACGATCGCGGTGGGCATCGGCTTCTGGCTCGGACGTCTGTTGCCGCTCACGAACGCGTACTGGATCGTGATGACGACCGTCATCATCCTGAAGCCCGGCTATTCGCTCACCAAGCAGCGCAACACGCAGCGGATCATCGGCACGGCGATCGGCTGCGCGGTGACCATCGCGCTGATTCTCTTCGTGAAGGAGCCGCATATCCTGCTCGTCGTGATGTTCGCGTCGATGGTGATGAGCTATAGCCTGCTGCTCTTCAACTATGCGGCGAGCGTCGTGTTCACGTCGTCGTACGTGCTCTTGATGTTCCATCTGCTCGCGCCGGGCAGCTTGCGGCTGATCGGCGAGCGCGCGATCGATACGGTCGTCGGCTGCGCGATCGCCATCGCGGCGAGCCATCTCTTTCCGTACTGGGAATATCGCCTGATGGGCAAGCTCGTGAAGGATCTGCTCGCCGCGACGCGCAGCTATCTGGAAGCGAGCTGGTGGTGGCGGGCGAAGCCGGCGTCGCCCGCGGAGAAGGCCCGCGCGGCTGCTTCATCGACGATGGAAACGCCGGTCGAGCGCGCCGTATTCGCCGATGCGAACGCGGTAGCGGTGGCGGCGTCGGCGGTTGCGGAAGCGGCGGCCCAAACCGTCGCGGTCAACGCCGAAGCCGTCAGCGAACCCGCGCTGGTCACCGACCCGGCGATGAAGGCCGCGAGCGCGACGGCGCAGCGTCTGTCGTCGGTGAGCATCGGCGAAAGCACGGCGGCGACGGCGAGCAAGGGCGCATCCGCCGCAGCCACGGTCGCCGCTACCGCGCTCGACCGCGACTTCCGCTATCGGCTTGCGCGCAAGAATGTGCATATCGCGTTCGCCAATCTGGCGCAGGCGTTCCAGCGCATGATGCTGGAGCCGAAGCCGCAGCAACGATACGTCGCCGAATTGAACGATCTGCTCGTGCAAAGCCATGTGCTGGCTTCGCAGATCACCGCCGCCGCGCCGCTGCTGCAGTCGCTCAACGAAGCGGGCGGCCAGCCGTTCGAGCCGGTGCAGCGCACCTTCGGCGTCGTGCGCGACAACCTCGTGGGCGCCGAGGGCGAACTGCCCGCCGCGCCCAAGCCCGATGCGCCGCCCGCGCAAGCGGATGCGCTCAAGGAACTTCGGCGCGATCTCGACAAGATGGTCGTCGATGCCGAGCGCGCGCAATCCTTGCCCGCCGATGCGCTTCACGACCTTAAGCTGCTCGCGCATCAATGCAAGCAGATGCTGACGGCCTCGTCGCTCATCGGCAAGGATGCCGCGCAGATTCGTCTTCCGGTGTGACGGGGCGCTACCGCGTTACTGTGACGCGCCGATCGCGGGCACGGCCGGCCGCACGTCGCTCGCGGCGGAGGGTTGCGCGTTTTGCTGATCGAACGCGCGCTTTTCACGGATCGCGTTGAAGAGGACCGTGCCGATCACCAGCAACACCACGACGACGATGAACACGCTGACCGCGCGCGTCGGATTTTTCTTGGGCTTGCCGTCCGTCGGGCGGGAGTCGCGGGGGTCGTGGGTCATGAAATGGTGTGTGACGCGGTGTGGGAAAGGACCCGACATGGTACTCGGGTTGGGTTTCAGTTGGATTGCGGCCGAGGCGGTTCGCGCAGCGCTGGTCCGCGTCGTTTCGGAACGCGCACGCCGCGCGCGAAATTCTGTGCTGCACCCTGTCGCTTGAACGACGCGCGCCGGATGACGATACTACTCACGATTCCATGCGCGTCCGATCCCGGCAAGGGCTGCAAGGGGCAAGACCGGGATACCTTGTGACCGGACGCGTTGTGCCGCCCTCACCGGGCGGCTTTTTGTTCGAGGCGGTCGTTGCGACAGCGAACCTCAACTCTCCAGCGTCGGCCTGACCGGCAACGCCGTCGAATACTTGATCTGCTCCATCGCAAAGCTCGAGCTGACGTCATAAAGCGGCACCGCGCGAATGAGCAGCTTGTACACGCGATCGTAGTCGTCGATATCGGACACCACCACGCGCAACAGATAATCGGTTTCGCCGCTCATCCGATACACCTCGACCACTTCCGGAATATCGCGCACCGCGCGCGTGAAATCTTCAGCCCACGTCTGCGTGTGCTGGTTCGTGCGCACCGCGACGAAAACGGTCGTTCCGACGCCGAGCTTCTTCGGATCGCACAGCGCCACCTGCGCGCGGATCACGCCCGTTTCCTTCAGGCGCTGCACCCGCTTCCAGCAAGGCGTCTGCGACAGATTCACCCGCTGCGCGAGCTCCGCGATGGGCATCGTCACATCGTTCTGCAGCAATTCGAGCAACTTGCGGTCGATGAGGTCCATTCCCATGCTGCACCCCTTATAGGAAATTATTCTATTTCTGGATGTTCGAGCGGAATTATATGGAAACTAATTCTGGAGGCAAGCCGGTATAAATAAGCCGATCGACAACGACAAACAGACGGCTCCTTTCAACTATGCGACTCGAACATGTCAGCGGCCCGGCGCGGCCCTTCTCCCCGGCTCATCCGGCTTCGGATTCCCCCGCCCATCAAAGCCCGGCGCTCGAACAACTGTGCCGCGAGATCGACGCGGCGTTTGCCGCCGCCGAAGCCGGGCCGCGCGCATCGTTCGGCGAGCGCGTGCGCCTTGCGCTGCAACGCGCGGTCGCCGATCCGGGCCTGCTGCGCCCCGATCAGCGCGTGAGCAATCCGCAGGGTTATCGCCGTCATCTGCTCGCCGCCGATCCGCTCAACCGCTACGCGATCGCCGCGCTCGTCTGGGAGCCGGGACAGGCGAGCCCGGTGCATGGTCATCGGACCTGGTGTGGCTATGCGGTGATCGAAGGCGGCCTAGAAGAAACGCTGTATCGATGGGATGCCGCCAGCAATTGCGCGGTGCAGACGCGGCGTCATGCGCGGCCGCCAGGTGCGGTTTCTTACGTGGATGCGGGGCGCGGCGCGATCCATCAGCTCGGCAATCCCGCCGATACCGCCGCGCGCGCCGTGTCGCTGCATATCTACGGCGTCGCGGGCGAGCAGATCGCCACGCACGTCAACGATCTGCTGGCGGCCTGAAGAACGCTCAGCCCTTCCCCGGTTCCGAGGCGGTCGGAATCTGCGGCGGAATCGGCACGGATTGATCGGTCGGCGGCGGCGCCGGCTGCGGCTCGTGCGACACATCGCGCGAGAGCGCCGGGCCGACCGCCGCTTCGTCCTCCTGCGCGCCCGGCGGCGCCTCGCCCGTCCAGATGCGGCGCGCGCGCTCGCGGCCTTCGGCGGCATCGGCGCCGAGCATCGCATCGCGCGTCATCTGCACATGCATCTGCGGCACGGGAATCTCCATGCCGGCTTCGTCCATCTTGCGCTTGATGCGCAGGTTGAACGCCCGCGCGACGCTCCATTGCTGCAGTGGCCGCGTCTTGATCTGCCCTTTCACGACCATCCAGTTCGGATCGAAACGGTCCAGCCCCCACACTTCCACCGGCCCGAGCATTTCGAGCCGATAGCGCAGATCGGCCATCAGTTCGGCGCCGACTTCGCGGATCATCTGCGTGACTTCGTCGACGTCCGCCGTGAACGGCACGCGCACCTCGAACACCGCATACGCGAAGTCGCGCGACAGGTTTTTCACCGTCTTGATCTGCGAGAACGGAATCGCGTGGATCGCGCCCTGGCCGTCGCGCAGGCGCACGGTGCGAATCGTCAGGCTTTCGACGATGCCCGCGTGGCCGCCCTCGACCTCGATCGAATCGCCGACCGAGATCGTGTCCTCGATGATGATGAACAGCCCCGTGATCAGATCCGCGACGAGCGACTGCGCGCCGAAGCCGACCGCAAGACCGATCACGCCCGCGCCCGCGAGCAGCGGCGTCACGTTCAGACCAAGATTCGCGGCGGTGACGATCGCCGCGGCTGTCAGCAGGAACACGAACACGACATTGCGCACGAGCGGCAGCATCGTGCGGGCGCGCATGCTCGGGCCGCGCCCGCCGCGCCGCGCCGCGTCCGGCCGCAGCGCTTCCTGAATGCCCGTATCGATCAGAATCCAGATCAGCCACACGACGAAGAACGTCAGCAGGATCATCGCGACCGCGTGCGTGATGCCGCGCGCCGCGACGCTCTCCTCCGCCATGCGCGCGAGCGAGAAGCCCCAGAAACGCGACGACAGTTCGAGAAACACGAGCCAGACGCCGACCACGATCATCGTCCCGACGAACTTGACGAGTCTGCGCACATACGCCGATTGCCGGCGCGGCTTGCGCGACTTCGGGCGCGTGATCCGCACGACGATCGCGGAGAGAAAGAACGCAACGACGAGCAGGCCCGCGGTCGCGATCGCCATCTGCAACACGTTCTCGGATGTGCCGATGCCCATCAGCGTCGCCACCACCGACGCCGACGCGAGCAACAGCAGCGGCAACTGCCACAGCGACGCGACCACCTCGAAGGTTTCGGTCGCCGCCTTGCGCGTATTGCGCTGCTCGTAGGTGCGGCTTCTGATCAGATGCGCGACGGGCCGCTGGAACGCGAGCGCGAAATACGCGGTGAGGCCCGCCGCGCCCATGTTCGCGCACGTCGAAATGAGCGCGGACAGATTGGTGCCGAGCTGCTGCGCGACGTCGTAGTTGGCGGCCGCGTCGCCGAGCGCGCCGAGCGTGCCGATCAGAAACAGCAGCCGCCGCGCACGGATGATCAGCAGGTTCACCGCGACGCGCCGATGCGCCGAGCCGAACAGCGAGAACATGATGAGGCAGATCGCGGAAAACACCGCGCCCGCGACCATCGCATAGGCGGTGACCATCGCGAGCGTGCGGCCGAGCGACAGCGGCATGTAGTGCGTGAAGGTCAGCGCTGCGAGAAACGCGAAGAGGTACGGCGCGACGCGGCGCATCGTGAAGAGCAGCAGCTCGCGCGTCGTCGGATTCGAATGCAGGCCGGTGTCGATGCCGTAACGCGTCTGCATGCGCCGCTGCAGATACACCAGCACGAACGCGCACGCGCCCCAGCCCGCGAGCGTCGCGAAATAGTTGAAGAGCGTGTGGCCGAACGACTCGCGGCTCTGGCTCGTGACGATCGTGAAAAGTTCGTTGCCGGCGGCGTTGAAACGCCCGCTCCAATAGGCGATCGGCGTCTTGCCGCGCTTCACGTCGGCTTCGATATTGGTGAGCGCCGATGCGATCGCGCCGAGCAGGCCGGCGTTCTGCGCGATCGTCGCCACGACCGACGATGCCGTCGCGCCGGATGGCGCCGCCGCACCCGCTGCGGGCGTGCCGCTTGCCGTGGCGTCCGGCGTTGCGGAAGCGGCTGTCGCTCCTGCTGCCGGAAGCGCGTCATCGGCGGCGCGCTTGGCATCGCGCAGGTGTTTCAGTTGCGAGACGAGCGCGGCGCGCTGCTTGTCGCTGTCGAGCGTGCCGATGATGTTGTCGAGCGAGCGCACCATCTCTGCATCGGACATCGCGGGCGCAGACGCAGCGTCCGGCGCGGATGCGGGCGCGGCCGGCGTGATCAGCTCCTGAAAGGACGGCAGCGTGAGTGCGGGACCCGCCGCCTGGGCGGCAGGCGCCGCGAGCACGATAGCCGCGACGAATGCGACGAGTGAGAACGCGCCGGAAGCGCGGCGCGCGCGCTGGCGCACGAGCGCCGCCATCCAGGATATCGCGACAGACGCCCACGCGCGGTCATGCGCGAGGTTGCGTGACTTCATAACGGTCTCGATTTCTGAAAGACCGCCAGTTTAGCGGCTGGGACCAGCAGCCCGCCCAAAGCGGACGTAACCGAATGTTAAGTGTCGACGCGCTGATTTTTCAGACAAATAGCCACGCGCTATTTGTCCATCTCGGTGCGCGTGCCGCCGGCATCGGACGACGGGCCCGCGACCGAGCCTTGCGCGCTCGCCTGCGGATTCGACGCGCCGCCGTCCGTCGCCGACCATTGCTGCAGTTTGCGCCCGGCCGACTGCAGGCCGGCGCCAGTTGCGCTCGCGGCGTTGGTGATCGCGGCGTTGGTGGCGCTCGCCGCGTTATCGAAGTTCGCTCGCGCCGTCGCGGCGACGCCGCTCGCGGACACGTCGGGCATGGAGCCGGCGTTGTCGAAATTCTGCTGCGCGGACTGCTTGGCCGCATCGACCTTCTGACCGACGTAGCTTGCCGCCTGATCGAACTTCTGGCTGGTCTGGCTCGCGACGTTGTTGAACGCGCTCGCGGCCTGTCCCGCGGTGGCGTCGTGCTTTTCGCAAGCGGCGAGCACGCCGAGCGCCGCGAGCGCCACGGCAATGCGGTTCATGGAATTCATCTGCATGGCGTTACCTTCCACCTCATCTCGAAACTGGCGAACATCATACGCTGTCGGGGCAGCGCCTCTTCCAAAGCGATGAACGATCCAGTTCGCGCACCGGAAGCGCGAATCGGCCGCTCGAACCTTGCATCATAGGAGAACTGGGAAACGCTCGAAGTCCGTGAACATGCTTTCAAGAACCTATCGAAAGGCGCGACGTCGCGATAATCAGCAAATAGAACTTTTCCTCTACATTTAGGAGACTTCTGGTTATGGCGCGATATCCGGTTGGCTATATTCGCCACGGTCCCGCCTCCACGAAGTCTCGCACCATGCTTTTGATGAATGTCACCGTCGTCCTCGTCGCAGGATTGATGCTGTTCGAGCCGTTCACCCGCGCGCCCGTCTCCCGCTTCACCACACCCCGGATGCGACGCAATCTCGCTCATCGTGCGTTCTTTCAGGCAGGCGCTGCATTCTTCGCGGCATTGCTCATCGCGACGAGTCCGCCCGCGCCCGATCGCATCTCGCCGCTGCTGGTGCTGGCGGTCGCCGCGCTGCTCGTGTGTGCGAGCGTCTACTGGATCGTGCGAGGCAAGCGCTTGCTCAAACAGCGTCGCGTATTCAGCAATATGTATTGATTCCTTCGACGCGCGCGATCGCTGCGCGTCCTCCGAGCGGCCGGCCAGGAGCACGGCCGCTGACATTCCCGCCTCCACACCTGCCTTCCGGCATCCCGAGTGCTTGCGGTGCTTTGCGGTATATTCGCGCCGAAGCATCAGCGAACGCCTGGACGAAAAAAAAGGCGCTACGTTGCCGTAGCGCCTTAAAAGTTCTAGCCATTCCGAGGGCCGTGCTAGAACCTGAGAGCCTGTCTTTCGAGTCCTGAACGGGAAGCACTCACGCGCACATCGTCTCAGGTTTCGAAATTCGGTTCCATTTTTTCCGGGATCGCTGCGCGAGTCAAGCAAAATTTCACGGTCCGGGCAACTGCCCAAGTTTCGTTCAAGCCGTGCTAATGAACGAAATAAATTCGCAGCGAATGCACCTTATCGCCGAGGCTTGCATCGTTTGCAAGTTTTTGGATGCCCGCTTGTAGAATTGCGCCCAGTCATCAAACAAAACAATGTTTCACAAAACAAAAGCCTATGCAAAATGATCGGTCGCTGGGCCGGGAACGCGCCCGGGAAAAAGACGGCGAGGAAGTCACCGCGCTCGCCCGCGGACTCGACGTGCTGCGCAGGATCGCCGCCGCGGACGCGCCTGTCAGCAATCGCGAGCTGACCGACTGGACCGGCATTCCCAAGCCCACGATTTCACGCATTACCGCGACGCTCGTCGGCGCGGGACTGCTGCTTCGCCTGCCCGATAGTGAGCGCTTCGTGCTGACTGCGTCCGTGCTCGAACTGAGCAACGGATTCTTACGCAATTTCGATATCCGTGCCCGGGCGCGTCCGTTCCTCATCCGGCTCGCCGAGCGCACCGGTTTGTCGGTGCACCTCGCCGTGCGCGATCGTCTTGAGATGGTTGTAATCGATGCCATTCGGCCGCGATCTGCGGTGCTCGTGTCGCGGCTCGAAGTCGGCGGTCGGATGGATCTGAGCCGCACCGCGGTCGGCCGCGCGTATCTCGCGGTGCTGTCGGAGGCGGACCGGCGCGCGCTCATCGGCAGCCTGCAGACGGCTTCGGGCGACGACTGGCCGGCAATCGCCGGCGGTTTGCAGCGCGGCATCGACGACGCCTTGCAACTCGGCTTCGCGATCTCGCTGGGCGAATGGCATCACGGGCTGAACGCCGTCGCGGCCGGCTTCGTCGGGCCGTCCGAAGAGCGTTACTCGGTCAACTGCGGCGGCGCTTCGCATCAGTGCTCGCGCGAAGTCCTCGTCGACGAGGTCGCGCCTTCGCTGCTCGAATGCGTCGAGCAGATTACGCGCGAGATCGGCGGCACGCACGCGACGAACGCCGCGCGCGCCGCCGGTTAGACTACGCGACGACGCTTGCCGCATATGCCGGCCGAAGCGCATCGAAAGCTCGCGTCGATGCGCGTGTAACAGTCGTAATCAACAGAAAGAATGACCGGTGGACGGAGCCGGGTGCGGCACGTAGCATCATGCTTCGCGCGCACCGGGGCCGCGCCGACGTCCGACCTGCCTCGGCGGAAGGCTTTCCGGCTGCTTTCGGCGGCCTCGCTAATCGGCGCGGTTTCCGCTTCGGTTCGCTTCGCTTCGTGTTCGACGCGCGCGTCGCTCCGCCCTGCACACGTTCGAACCGCGAACCGCCGTCCGTGCGCGCACCGTACCCGTTTTGAAAGACCCAGCCACCGAACCGATGGACGACCAAAAGAATCCCCCCTCGCAGCCGCGCCCGACGCCTCCCACGCCCGCAACGCCCGCCGCCGTCGAGCCCACGGCGCGCCGCCGCCGGATCGTGCCGCTCATCGTCGCGATTCTGATCGTCGCCGGCGCCATCGTGTGGTGGCACCCTTGGAACCGTGGCGACAGCGGCGGCACGAGCGGCCCGCAGGAAGCGCGTCAGGGCGGACGGCGCGGCGCTAACGCGACCAACCAGCCGCAGCCGGTGCACGTGGCGTCCGTCACGCAGGGCGAAATGCCCGTCGTCATCAATTCGCTCGGCACGGTGACGCCGCTCGCGAACGTCACGGTCAAGACGCAACTGAACGGCACGCTGGTCGACGTCGCCTTCAAGGAAGGCCAGATGGTCAAGAAGGGCGATTTGCTCGCGCAGATCGACCCGCGCCCATATGAAATCTCGCTGCGCAACGCGCAAGGCACGCTCGCGAAAGATCAGGCGTTGCTGCAGACCGCGCGGCTGGACCTGCAGCGCTATCAGACGCTGTTGTCGCAGGATTCCATCGCCAGGCAGCAGGTCGACACGCAAGCGTCGCTCGTCAAGCAGTACGAAGGGGCGGTGAAATCCGACCAGGCGAACGTCGATACCTACAAGCTCGACCTCACCTACGCGCGCATCACGGCGCCGGTGTCGGGGCGCGTAGGTTTGCGTCAGGTCGACCCGGGCAATTACGTGACGACGGGCGACACCAACGGCGTCGTCGTCATCACGCAATTGCAGCCGATCAGCGTGATCTTCACGACGTCCGAGGACAATCTCGCCGCCATTCTCAAGCCGCTGCACGCGGGCACGAAGATGTCGGTCACCGCGTACGACCGCGCGAACACCACCTCGCTCGAGGCGGGCTTCCTCGAAACCGTCGACAACCAGATCGACACGACCACCGGCACCGTGAAACTGCGCGCCACCTTCGAGAACAAGGGCGGCATGCTGTTTCCGAATCAGTTCGTGAACACGAAACTGCTGGTCGACGTGATCCGCAACGCGACCATCGTGCCGACGTCCGCGGTCCTGAACGGCTCGTCGGGCGCGTTCGTCTATGTCGTGAAGCCGGACAACACCGTCACCGTGCGCAACGTGAAGACCGGTCCGGTCGACGGCGAGCGCACCAGCATCAAGTCCGGGCTGCAAGTGGGTGAGCGCGTGGTGATCGACGGTTCCGACCGCCTGAAGGAAGGCGCGAAGATCACGATCCCGGCTGAAAAGGCGGCGGCGGCTTCGGGCGCGTCCGGTGCTTCCGGTGCTTCGGGCGCGTCGGCGGCGGCGCCCGCGTCGGCGGCGTCGGGCGCGCGGCATGGCGGGCATCGACGTCAACAGCCGCAGCAGCAGTAATCCCGAGCATCACGTAACCAATTCGGCATGAACCCATCTCGCATTTTTATTCTGCGCCCGGTCGGCACGGCGCTCCTGATGGCGGCGATCATGCTGGTCGGCCTCGTCGCGCTGCGCTTTTTGCCGCTCTCCGCGCTGCCCGCTGTCGACTATCCGACGATCCAGGTCCAGACGTTCTATCCGGGCGCGTCGCCCGACGTGATGACCTCGAGCGTCACCGCGCCGCTCGAAAAGCAGTTCGGCCAGATGGCGAGCCTGAACCAGATGTCGTCGCAGAGTTCGGCGGGGGCATCGGTCATCACGCTGCAGTTCAGCCTCGACTTGCCGCTCGATATCGCCGAGCAGGAAGTGCAGGCGGCGATCAACGCAGCGGGCAACCTGCTGCCGTCCGACCTGCCCGCGCCGCCGATCTACGCGAAGGTGAACCCCGCCGACGCGCCAATCATGACGCTCGCCGTGAGCTCGAAGACATTGCCGCTCACGCAGGTGCAGGACCTCGCCGATACGCGTCTCGCACAGAAGATCTCGCAGGTCGCGGGGGTGGGCCTCGTGGCGGTGAGCGGCGGCAACCGCCCCGCCGTGCGTATCCGCGCGAATACGCGCGCGCTGGCGTCGTACGGCCTGAACATCGACGACTTGCGCACGACCATCTCGAACCTCAACGTCAACACGCCGAAAGGCAACTTCGACGGCCCTTCGCGCGCCTACACGATCAACGCGAACGACCAACTCACCGACGCCGACGCATACAAAAGCGCGGTCGTCGCCTATCGCAGCGGCCGGCCGGTGATGCTGACCGACGTCGCAACCATCGTGCAGGGTCCGGAGAACACGAAGCTCGGCGCGTGGGTCGATTCGACGCCCGCGATCATCCTGAACGTGCAGCGCCAGCCGGGCGCGAACGTAATCGCGGTCGTCGACGGCATCAAGAAAATCCTGCCGCAATTGCAGCAGGCGCTGCCGGCGGCGCTCGACGTGCGCGTCGTCACCGACCGCACCACCACCATCCGCGCCTCGGTGCGCGACGTGCAGTTCGAGCTCGCGCTGTCCGTCGTGCTGGTGGTGCTGGTCATTTATCTGTTCCTTGCGAACGTCTACGCGACCATCATCCCGAGCCTTTCCGTGCCGCTGTCATTGGTCGGCACGCTCGCGATCATGTATCTGTGCGGCTTCTCGCTCGACAACCTCTCGCTAATGGCGCTGACCATCGCGACCGGTTTCGTCGTCGACGACGCCATCGTGATGATCGAGAACATCGCACGTTACGTCGAGGAAGGCGACCCGCCGCTCGAAGCGGCGCTGAAGGGCTCGAAGCAGATCGGCTTCACCATCATCTCGCTGACGGTTTCGCTCATCGCCGTGCTGATTCCGCTGCTCTTCATGGGCGACGTGGTCGGCCGCCTGTTCCATGAGTTCGCGATCACGCTCGCGGTGACCATCGTCATTTCGGCGATCGTCTCGCTCACGCTCGTGCCGATGATGTGCGCCAAGCTCCTGCGCCACACGCCGCCGAAGGAAAGCAAGCGCTTCGAGGCGCGCGCGCATCAGTTCATCGATTACGTGATCGGGCGTTACGCGGTCGCGCTGAACTGGGTGCTGGAGCGTCAACGCGCGACGCTGTTCGTGTTCGTGCTCACGCTCATCTGCACCGCCGTGCTGTACGTGTACATTCCGAAGGGCTTTTTTCCGACTCAGGACACGGGCGTGATCCAGGCGATCACGCAGGCGCCGCAGGCGGCGTCGTACAAGGCGGTCGCCGAGCAGCAACAGGCGCTCGCGGCGAAGATCCTGCAGAACCAGGACGTGGAAAGCCTGACCTCGTTCGTCGGCGTGGACGGCACGAACATCACGCTCAATAGCGGACGCATGCTCATCAACCTGAAGCCGCGTGACGACCGCGACAATACGTCGAGCGACATCATCCGCACGATCCAGAGCGAAGTCGCCGACATTCCCGGCATCAAGCTCTACATGCAGCCGGTGCAGGATCTGACGATCGATTCGACTGTCAGTCCGACGCAATATCAGTTCATGCTGACGGACCCGAACGCGACCGAATTCGCCGAGTGGGTGCCGAAGCTCGTCGAGCGCCTGCAACACACGTCGATCCTGACCGATGTCGCCACGGATCTGCAGCAGAACGGCCAGTCGGTGTATATCGAGATCGACCGGGCGACGGCCGCGCGCTTCGGCATCACGCCCGCGACCGTCGACAACGCGCTGTACGACGCGTTCGGCCAGCGCATCATCTCGACGATCTTCACGCAGTCGAACCAGTACCGCGTGATTCTCGAAGCGGAGCCGTCCGACGCGCATTACAGCGACACGCTCAACGGCATCTACCTGCCCTCCTCCACCGCGACCAACGGACAGGTGCCGCTCTCGGCCATCGCGAAGTTCCATGAGCGCGCGGCGCCCTTGCTGGTCACGCACCTCGGCCAGTTTCCGGCGACCACCGTCTCCTTCAACCTCGCGAAGGGCGCGTCGCTCGGCGAAGCGGTGAAGGCGATCGAGCAGGCGAAGCAGGACATCGGCTTGCCGGCGTCGTTCCAGATTCGCTTTCAGGGCGCGGCGCTCGCGTTCCAGGCATCGCTGTCGAACGAGCTGTTCCTGATTCTCGCGGCCATCGTGACGATGTACATCGTGCTCGGCGTGCTGTACGAGAGCTTCATCCATCCGATCACGATTCTTTCGACGCTGCCTTCGGCGGGTGTCGGCGCGCTGCTCTCGCTGATGATCACCGGGCACGATCTCGACATCATCGGCATCATCGGCATCGTGCTTTTGATCGGCATCGTGAAGAAGAACGCGATCATGATGATCGACTTCGCGCTCGAAGCCGAACGCGACCAGGGCAAGCCGCCGCGCGAAGCGATCTTCCAGGCGTGCCTGCTGCGCTTCCGCCCCATTCTCATGACGACCATGGCGGCGCTCCTCGGCGCGTTGCCGCTGATGCTCGGCTGGGGCGCGGGTTCGGAGCTGCGGCGGCCGCTCGGCGTGGCGATCGTCGGCGGTCTGATCGTGTCGCAATTGCTCACGTTGTTCACCACGCCCGTGATCTATCTCGGCTTCGATTCGCTCGGCCGCAAGCTGCGCGCGCGGTTTCATCGCGGCACGCCCGGCGCGGCGCCGGCCGGTGAAGGACGCTGAGCCATGAATCTGTCGCGCTTTTTCATCGGCCGGCCAGTCGCGACGACTTTGCTCGCGATCGGCATCGCGCTCGCGGGCATGTTCGCGTTCGCGCGGCTGCCCGTCGCGCCGCTGCCGCAAGTCGATTTCCCGACGATCTCCGTGCAGGCGTCCCTGCCCGGCGCCAGCCCCGAGACCGTCGCGACGAGCGTCGCGAGCCCGCTGGAGCGGCATCTGGGCACCATCGCCGACGTGAGCGAGATGACCTCGATGAGCTCGGTCGGCTCGACGCGCATCACGCTGCAGTTCGGCCTGAACCGCGACATCGACGGCGCCGCGCGCGACGTGCAGGCCGCGATCAACGCCGCGCGCGCCGATCTGCCGACCTCGCTGCGCCAGAACCCGACCTATCACAAGGTCAACCCGGCCGACGCGCCGATTCTCGTGCTCGCGCTCTCGTCGCCCACGCGCACGGCAGGCTCGCTCTACGATTCCGCCGCGACCGTTTTGCAACAGACGCTGTCGACCGTGCCGGGCGTCGGCGAAGTCGATGTGAGCGGCTCCGCCAATCCGGCGGTGCGCGTCGAACTGGAACCGGGCGCGCTCTTTCACTACGGCATCGGGCTGGAGGACGTGCGCGCCGCGCTCGCCTCCGCGAATGCGAACAGCCCGAAAGGCGCGATCGAGTTCAAGGGCACGCGGGTTCAGCTCTACACCAACGACCAGGCGAGCAAGGCGTCGCAATACAAGGATCTCGTCGTGGCGTACCGCAACGGCTCGGCGGTGAAGCTCTCGGACGTCGGCGAAGTGGTCGATTCCGTCGAGGATTTGCGCAATCTCGGTCTCATCAACAACAAGCGCGCGGTGCTCGTGATCCTGTATCGTCAGCCGGGCGCGAACATCATCGAGACGATCGACCGCGTGAAGTCGATGCTGCCGCAATTGCAGGCGGCGCTGCCCGCCGACGTGCAGATCACGCCGACCGCCGACCGCTCCACCACCATCCGCGCATCGCTGCACGACACCGAGTTGACGCTCGTGGTCGCGGTCGCGCTCGTCGTGATGGTCGTGTTCCTGTTCCTGCGCAACTGGCGCGCGACCCTGATACCGAGCGTCGCCGTGCCTATCTCGATCATCGGCACCTTCGCGGCGATGTATCTGCTCGGCTTCTCGCTCGACAATCTCTCGCTGATGGCGCTCACCATCGCGACCGGCTTCGTCGTCGACGATGCGATCGTCGTGCTGGAAAACATCACGCGGCATGTGGAGAAAGGCGTGCCGCGCATGCAGGCCGCCATACTCGGCGCGCGTGAAGTCGGCTTCACGGTGCTGTCGATCAGCGTGTCGCTGGTCGCGGTGTTCCTGCCGATCCTGCTGATGGGCGGCATCGTCGGGCGGCTGTTCCGCGAGTTCGCGCTGACGCTGTCGCTTGCGATCGGCGTGTCGCTGATCGTGTCGCTGACCGTCACGCCGATGATGTGCTCGCGCCTGCTGCAGGAGCCGCACGAGCGCAAGGAGGAAGGCCGCGTCGCGCGCTGGCTGGAGCGCCAGTTCGAGCGCATGCAGCACGGCTACGCGCGCACGCTCGGCTGGGCGCTCGCGCATCCGCGCACGATCCTCACGATCCTCGTCGCGACCATCGTGCTGAACATCGTTCTGTACGTCATCGTGCCGAAGGGATTTTTCCCGCAACAGGATACGGGGCGCATCGTCGGCGGCATTCAGGCGGACCAGAGCACCTCGTTTCAGGCGATGAAGGTCAAGTTCGCGGAAATGATGAAGATCGTCGAGGCCGATCCGGCCGTCGACAGCGTCGCGGGCTTCACGGGCGGGCGCTCCACGAATTCGGGCTTCATGTTCATTTCGCTGAAACCGAAGAGCGTGCGCAAGGTGTCGGCGGATCAGGTGATCAACCGCTTGCGCAAGCCGCTCGCCGATGTCGCCGGCGCGCGCACGTTCCTGCAGGCCGTGCAGGATATTCGCGTGGGCGGGCGGCAGTCGAACGCGCAGTATCAGTTCACGCTGCTGTCGGACACGACCTCCGATCTCTACAAGTGGGGGCCGCTTCTCACCGATGCGCTGCAAAAGCGCCCCGAACTCACCGACGTCAACTCCGACCAGCAGCAAGGCGGGCTGGAAGCGATGGTCACGTTCGACCGCGCGACCGCCGCGCGCCTGGGCATCAAGCCCGCGCAGATCGACAACACGCTGTACGACGCGTTCGGGCAGCGGCAGGTGTCGACCATCTACAACCCGCTGTCGCAGTATCACGTCGTGATGGAGCTTGCGCCGAAATACTGGCAAGACCCGGAGATGCTCAAGCAGATCTACATCAGCACGTCGGGCGGAACGGCGAGCGGCTCGGCATCGACGCAATCGACGACCACGTCGGCATCGACGGCTTCGACGACGACGACAACAGCGTCGACGTCCGCGACCGGCACCGACACCACAGCCGCCCTCGCGCTCGCCGCGGTGAAGAACTCCGCGACCAACGCGATCGCCGCGACGGGCAAGAACGGCTCGTCGTCGGGCGCGGCGGTGTCGACGACGAAGGAAACCATGGTTCCGCTGTCGGCCATCGCGAAGTTCGGGCCGGGCAACACGCCGCTGTCGGTGAATCACCAGAGCCAGTTCGTCGCCTCGACGATCTCGTTCAACCTGCCGCCGGGCAAGTCGCTGTCGGATGCGACCGCCGCGATCTACGAGACGATGGCCGAGATCGGCGTGCCGCAGACCATCCACGGCAGTTTTCAGGGCACGGCGCAGGCGTTCCAGCAATCGCTCAACGATCAGCCGCTCCTGATTCTCGCGGCGCTGGCGGCTGTTTATATCGTGCTCGGCATCCTGTACGAGAGCTATATCCATCCGATCACGATTCTCTCGACGCTGCCGTCCGCGGGCATTGGCGCGCTGCTCGCGTTGCTGCTGTTCAAGACGGAGTTCAGCATCATCGCGCTGATTGCGGTGATTCTGCTCATCGGCATCGTGAAGAAGAACGCGATCATGATGGTCGACTTCGCGATCGAGGCGACGCGTCATGGTGCGCAGACGCCGCAGGATGCGATTCGCGAAGCGTGCCTGTTGCGCTTTCGGCCGATCATGATGACCACTGCGGCCGCCCTGCTCGGCGCGCTGCCGCTCGCGTTCGGCACCGGCGAAGGGTCGGAGATGCGGGCGCCGCTGGGGATTGCCATCGTTGGCGGACTGATCGTGAGTCAGATGCTGACGCTTTATACGACGCCGGTTGTCTACCTTTATATGGACCGGTTCCGGATTCGCGCGGAAGAGCGGCGTGCGCGTCGTCAAGGCCGTGCGCGGCCGGCGAATGCGGCGGAGTGAATGACCTGCCGGTTTTCGTCGTCCAGCGAACCCCAGACTCGCCAAAAAAATGCTGCGCCCGCAAACGCGTCCCACAGCACGCCACGCAAAAATCGCCTACTTTGTCGGGTAGAAGCTCACTGCGACCCAAGGCAAAGGAGCGTCCCGCATGAAAACGCTGAAAGTCCTGCTGATCGGCGCACACGGCCGCACGGGTCGATTGATCGCGCAGCGTCTGCACGACGAAGCCATCGCCTTCCGCGCGATGCTGCGCAAATCCGCCCACAAGAGCGAATTCGCCGCGATGGGCGCAGAAATCGTGCTCGGCGATCTGACCAACGATTTCTGCCACGCCTTCGACGACATCACGCACGTAATCTACGCCGCCGGATCGGCGCAAACGGAGGGCATCCACGAGCAACGCGCAATCGACCGTGACGCCCTCATGCGTACCGCCGACTACGCAAAGCGCCGGCGCGTACAGCAACTCGTCGTGATCAGCGCGCTGTCGGCGCTCTATCCGGCGCGCAGCGGATTCGCCCTGCGGCACTATTCACGAATGAAGCGGGAAGCCGACGACTACATCGCGCATCGCGGCGTGCCATATGCGATTCTCCGGCCCGGACCGTTATCGGACGAAGCGGCGCGCGGCGCAATCGCGCTGGCCGACGAACTCACCGAGCACAAGCCCGAGGTCTCACGCGCGGATGTCGCGCGCATTGCGGTGCAATGCGTGACGCTCGGCATCGGCAACCGGATGATCGCGTTCGTCGGCGGCGACGAGCCCATCGATAGCGTGCTCGATTCGCTCAGGCTCGAACCCGTGCACGCCGCCCGTCACGCCGCGCCAACCAGCCTGTAGCCCACGCCCGTTTCCGTCACGATATGCTCGGGCTGCGCGGGATCGCGCTCGAGCTTCTGGCGCAGATGCGCCATGTAGATGCGCAGGTAATGCGGGCTCTCCACGTGCGACGGCCCCCACACTTCGAGCAGCAATTGCCGGTGCGTGAGCACGCGGCCCGCGTGCCGCACGAGCGTCGACAGCAACCGATATTCGATCGGCGTCAGATGCACGTTCTCGCCGTGCCGCGTGACACGGCGCAACGCGAGATCGACGGTGACATCGCCGAAGGCCACCACCGGCGTCTCGCTCGCCTGCGCCTGATTGCGCCGCCGCAAATGCGCGCGAATCCGCGCCATCAGTTCGGAGACGCCGAACGGCTTCGTGAGGTAATCGTCGGCGCCGGCATCGAGCGCGGCCACTTTCTCTTCTTCCTGCGCGCGCGCGGACAGCACGATGATCGGCAACTCGGTCCAGCCGCGCAGTTCGCGGATCACGTCGATGCCGTCGGTATCGGGCAGGCCGAGATCGATGACCACGAGATCGGGCTTGCGCGTCGCGGCTTCGACAAGCCCTTGCTGGCCCGTTTCCGCTTCGTGGACCGTCATGCCCTGCGCTTCGAGCGACACGCGCACGAAACGTCGAATCTGCTTCTCGTCCTCGATCAGGACGACGGTGAAGGACGGCTCGCTCATGGTTTTAGTGGTCGTTATGGTGACGAACCGCCCTAAGGCCTTGCATCAGGGCAGGAAAATCGTCGAGCCGGTTGTCTTGCGCGCTTCGAGTTCCTCGTGCGCGCGCGCGGCATCGGACAGCGAATAGCGCTGGCGCACGTTCGTCTTCACCTTGCCCGACGACACGACGTCGAAAAGCTCCGCCGCCATCGCATCGAGATCGCTGCGTTTGGCGATGTAGCTGAAGAGCGTCGGCCGCGTGAAGTAGAGCGAACCGCGTCCGGCGAGTTCGGACGAATCGAGCGGCGGCAGCGGCCCCGACGAATTGCCGAAGCTCACGAACAAGCCGAGCGGCGCAAGGCAATCGAGCGACGCGATATAGGTGTCCTTGCCGATCGAATCGTAGACGACGGGCACGCCCGCGCCGTTGGTGATTTCGCGCACGCGCTGAGTGAAGTTCTCGCGCGTGTAGACGATCGGATGATCGCAGCCGTGCGCCTTTGCGAGCTCGGCTTTCTCGTCCGAGCCGACCGTGCCGATCACCGTCGCGCCGAGCGCCTTCGCCCACTGGCACGCGAGCAGGCCGACGCCGCCCGCCGCCGCGTGGATCAAAACCGTATCGCCCGCTTTCACGCGATAGGTCCGGCGCAGCAGATACTGAGCGGTCAGGCCTTGCAGCATGATCGATGCGGCATCTTCATAGCCGATCGAATCGGGCAACTTGACGACGTAATCCGCCGACATGACCCGCTCCTGCGCATACGCGCCCGGCGGACGCGACGCATACGCGACGCGATCTCCCGGCTTGAACTGCGTGACGCCCTCGCCCACCGCCGTCACCTCGCCCGCCGCTTCCATGCCGAGGCCGCCGGGCAGCGGCATCGGATAGAGGCCGGTGCGGAAGTACACGTCGATGAAATTGAGCCCCACCGCATGATGCTTCACGCGAATTTCGCCCTTGCCCGGCGCGCCCACGTCCACGTCGACCCACTTCATGACTTCGGGGCCGCCTGCCTTGTCGAATCGGATTGCCTTGGTCATCGCTTGATTGTCTCCATCGGTTCGTCAGGCCCGCGCGAAACGCAGGCGCAAGTCGTCGAGAATCATGCGCGCGGTCGCGATGTTGGTCGCGCACGGCACGTTGTGTACGTCGCAGGCGCGCACGAGCGCGTTGATGTCGGGTTCGTGCGGCTGCGGGGTCATCGGATCGCGCAGAAAGATCACGATGTCGACGCGCCCTTCCGCCAGTTCCGCGCCAATCTGCAAATCGCCGCCGTGCGGTCCGGAAAGCTTGCGCTCGACCTCCAGCCCGTGCGCCGCCGCGATACGCCCGCCGGTCGTGCCCGTCGCGACGAGACTGCATTGCGCGAGCGTATCGACGAACTCGCCGGCGAGTCTGACGATGTCGTCCTTCTTCATGTCGTGCGCGATCAGCGCGACGCGTGTGGTCATGTGGGTGTCCTTGGTCCTTGCCGTGATCAGTAAGTGCCGGGATAAGCGCCGCCGTCGATCAGCAGGTTCTGACCGGTGATGTAGCCCGCATGCACGCTGCATAGAAACGCGCACGCCTTGCCGAACTCCTCCGACGTGCCGAAACGTCCGGCGGGCAGACTCTGCGCACGGCGCGCGCGCATGTCCTCGACCGAGATGTTCTGCGCCTTCGCCTGCGCTTCCATCGTCACGGCGATGCGGTCGGTGTCGAAGGTGCCCGGCAGCAGGTTGTTGATGGTGACGCCGGTGGCCGCGACCTTGCGCGCGACGCCCGCAACGAAACCCGTGAGCCCGGAACGCGCGCCGTTGGACAGGCCGAGCACATCGATCGGCGCCTTCACCGACGAACTCGTGATGTTCACCACGCGCCCGAAGCCGCGCTCGATCATGCCGTCGATGGTCGCCTTGATCAGTTCGATCGGCGTCAGCATGTTGCCTTCCAGCGCCTTGATCCACATGTCGTGCGTGAAGGTGCGGAAGTCGCCCGGCGGCGGCCCGCCCGCGTTGTTGACCAGAATGTCCGGCGCCGGGCACGCGGCGAGCGCGGCGGCGTGGCCCTCGGGCGTCGTGATGTCGCCCGCGACCGTCGTCACGGTCACGCCATATTGCGCGCGGATGTGCGCGGCCGTCGCTTCGAGCGTTTCCGCCGTGCGCGCGGTGATGACCAGATTCACGCCTTCTGCGGCGAGCGCTTCGGCGCAACCGCGTCCGAGACCTTTGCTCGCCGCGCACACGAGCGCCGTGCGCCCTGCGATTCCCATATCCATCGTCATCCTCCCTCGTCGTTTGTCACAGATCGTGATGTCTTCGCAATTCTAGAAGAATCGGGGCGGCAACGTCGGCGGCCGCTCGGATCGACGCGCGCGATTCTTCTTAGGCGCGGGCGGGCTTTTGGGTAAACTGTCGCCACTGTCCGCTCCCCGAGCGTCAGAGGCAGAACATCACACGAGCAGGACGCGCAGCGCGCGCGAAACCCATGAAACAAGACAGCCGCTTTCCCAATCTCTTCATCACCGATCACCCGCTGATCCAGCACAAGCTCACCCACATGCGCGACAAGGACACGTCCACGCGCACGTTTCGCGAGCTGCTGCGGGAAATCACGCTGCTGATGGGCTACGAAATCACGCGCAATCTGCCGCTCACGACCAAACGCGTGGAAACGCCGCTGGTCGAGATCGACGCGCCCGTGATCGCCGGCAAGAAGCTGGCGATCGTGCCGGTGCTGCGCGCGGGCATCGGCATGTCGGACGGCTTGCTGGATCTGGTGCCGTCGGCGCGGGTCGGGCATATCGGCGTGTATCGGGCGGAGGATCACCGGCCGGTCGAGTATCTCGTGCGCCTGCCGCCCGATCTCGAGGAGCGCGTCTTCATCCTGTGCGATCCGATGGTCGCCACGGGCTACTCGGCGGTGCACGCCGTCGACGTGATGAAGCGCCGCAACGTGCACGCCGACAACATCGTGTTCGTCGCGCTAGTCGCCGCGCCGGAAGGCGTGAAGGTGTTCCAGGACGCGCATCCGGACGTGAAGCTCTACGTCGCATCCCTCGATTCGCATCTGAACGACCATGCGTATATCGTTCCGGGCCTCGGCGACGCGGGCGACCGCCTGTTCGGCACGAAAAACTGAGCGTTCGCTGTATTCCCGGCATCGACTCCGACCGCCGCGCTGATGCGCGGCGGTTTTGCATTCAGGCGTCGTTTTGCGCGATTTCGTCCTGATTCGACGGAAATACGCCCGGTTGACAGCGATTTTCCCGCGTCCGAGCGCGCGCAGCGGTACTGAGCGCGCGCGCCGCCATGCTAAAATTTGAGTCTGTTCCTATTCGCGTTGCGCCGGATCGAACGATCCGCGAGCGAGGCCGGCGGCCACTCGGGGCGCGCGCCGGACAGACACATTCAGCAGCACAGCAAGCACGACAGCACACTAGGCGCACGGCACGAAGCCCGCGCGCGATGGAGAAAGGTAATGGCGGGTCATTCGAAATGGGCCAACATCAAGCATAAGAAGGCCGCGGCCGACGCGAAGAAGGGCAAGGTCTGGACGCGCCTCATCAAGGAAATCCAGGTCGCGGCGCGCATGGGCGGCGGCGAGGTCGATTCGAACCCGCGCCTGCGCCTGGCCGTCGACAAGGCGTACGACGCCAACATGCCGAAGGACAACGTCAACCGTGCGATCCAGCGCGGCGTGGGTGGTGTCGATGGCGCGAACTACGAAGAAATCCGTTACGAAGGCTACGGCATCGGCGGCGCTGCGATCATCGTCGACACGATGACGGACAACCGCACCCGCACCGTCGCGGAAGTGCGCCACGCATTCTCGAAGTTCGGCGGCAACATGGGCACGGACGGCTCGGTGTCGTTCATGTTCGATCACGTCGGCCAGTTCCTGTTCGCGCCCGGCACGCCGGAAGACAAGCTGATGGACGCGGCGCTCGAAGCCGGCGCTGATGACGTCGTGACGAACGAGGACGGCAGCATCGAAGTGATCTGCCCGCCGAACGATTTCCAGAAGGTGAAGGACGCGCTCGAAGCCGCGGGCTTCAAGGCGGAACTCGCCGAAGTGACGATGAAACCGCAGACCGAAGTCGAGTTCACCGGCGACGACGCAGTGAAAATGCAAAAACTGCTCGATGCGCTGGAAAATCTCGACGACGTGCAGGAAGTCCATACCAACGCCGCGATCAACGAAGACTGAGTTTCGCTGAGTTTCGTAACGCAATCAGGCACCGGGGGCGCGGCGAAAAAAGAACCCGCTCCGCCCTCGCATGGAACGTCTTTCGCTTCGGCTCGTGTGCCGGAGCAGCGCCGCGCCATCGATGCGGCGCGGCATCGCCCGAGGAAGGCGCGTGACGCAGCCGATGTCAGCGCGAGCCGCCTTCCCGACGCCATGACGGCCGTCATGCGTTCGGCGCGATGCGCCCATCGCTTTTTCTCAAGCCGCTTTTTGTCAGGATTTCGGGGATTCAAATGAAGTTACTCGTCGTCGGTTCCGGCGGCCGCGAACATGCGCTGGCCTGGAAGCTCGCGCAATCGCCGCGCGTGCAGATCGTCTATGTGGCGCCGGGCAACGGCGGCACCGCGCAGGACGAGCGTCTGCGCAACGTCGACATCACGGACGCGGCGGAACTCGCCGATTTCGTCGAGAAGGAGCATGTCGCGTTCACGCTCGTCGGGCCGGAACAGCCGCTTGCTGCGGGCATCGTCAATCTGTTCCGCTCGCGCGGCCTGAAAATCTTCGGGCCGAGCAAGGAAGCCGCACAGCTCGAAAGCTCGAAGGACTTCGCCAAGGCGTTCATGAAGCGCCACAGCATCCCGACCGCCGAGTACGAAACCTTCTCCGACACCGCCGCCGCGCACGCGTACATCGACGCAAAAGGCGCGCCGATCGTCATCAAGGCGGACGGACTGGCCGCCGGCAAGGGCGTCGTCGTCGCGATGACGCTGGAAGAAGCGCACGCCGCTGTCGATTCCATGCTCGCCGACAACAAGCTCGGCGACGCGGGCGCGCGCGTCGTGATCGAGGAATTCCTCGCGGGCGAGGAAGCCAGTTTCATCGTGATGGTGGACGGCAAGCACGTGCTGCCGCTCGCCTCCAGCCAGGACCACAAGCGCCTGCTCGACGGCGACAAGGGTCCGAACACGGGCGGCATGGGCGCGTATTCGCCCGCGCCGATCGTTACGCCGCAACTGCACGCGCGCGTGATGCGCGAGATCATCCTGCCGACGGTGCGCGGCATGGAAAACGAAGGCATCCGCTTCACCGGCTTTTTGTACGCTGGCCTGATGATCGACGCGAACGGCAACCCGAAGACGCTCGAATTCAACTGCCGCATGGGCGACCCCGAGACGCAGCCG
>Ga0160447_100181_pt1 | contig 39491 bp, 22 predicted proteins | sample HID1973K_E1MG_FD_108222 | JGI IMG/M metagenome (GOLD analysis project Ga0160447, IMG submission 108222) | Enriched mosquito-associated microbial communities from UW Madison campus, WI, USA - HID1973K_E1 MG | ecosystem: Host-associated > Arthropoda: Insects > Digestive system > Unclassified ...
ACACCGCTGGACCATCCATCGGAGACGATGTGATGCATGGTGAACAGCAAGACGTGTTCTTCTTCTGCGAGGCGCAGCAATCGAGCGCGCAACAACGGACCGTGTTGAAGATCGAAGGGGCGGCGGGCTTCGTCTTGCGCGAGGCGTCGGACTTCGGCGGCTTGTGTGCCGGGCGCGAGTGTGTCCAACGGCAGTGCGAGTTCCAGTTCCGCAGCGATGCGCTGAACGGCTTGGCCATCGTGCTGCGCGAAAGACGTACGCAGGCTTTCGTGACGCGCAACGAGCGTGTTCAAAGCAGCATGAAACGCGGGAACGTCGAGTGCGCCGCGCAGACGCAGGGCAATCGGGATGTGATAGGTCGATTGTCCGGGGTTCAGTTGCTCGAGGAACCACAAACGTTCTTGCGCGAAGGACAGCGGCAGATGCGCGGGGCGCGGAAGTGCCTGCAAACTCGGCAATGCAATGACCTGACGAGACGATTCCCCCAGCGCTTCAGCAAGCGATGCAACGCTCGGCGCATCGAACAGCGCGCGCAGCGGCAATTCGATAGCAAGCGCCTCACGCAAACGCGACACGAGTTGCGTAGCGAGCAAGGAGTGGCCGCCAAGCGCGAAGAAGTTATCGAACACGCTCACCCGTTCAAGGCCGAGCACGCTGGCGAAGCATTGCGCGAGCGCGTCTTCGAGGGCGGTACGCGGGGCGACGTATTCGTCGAGGCTTTGCCACAGCGGATCGGGCAGCGCACGACGATCGAGCTTGCCATTGGGTGTGAGAGGCAGCGCATCGAGCACGACGAAGGCTGACGGCACCATGTAGTCCGGAAGACGCGAACTCAAGTGCTCGCGCAACGCGTTCGCATCGATCTCCGAAGCCAACGTGACGTAAGCGACAAGCTGTTGATCATCCTGCTGTCTCGCCCGCGCGATGACCACCGCTTCGCGCACCGCCGGATGACTGGCGATTTGCGCCTCGATCTCACCCAGTTCAATACGGAAGCCGCGAATCTTGACCTGATGATCGTTCCGGCCAAAAAACTCCAGACTGCCATCAGGACGATAACGCCCGAGATCACCCGTACGATAAAGCCGCGATCCAGGAACGAACGGATCGTCGATGAACCGCTCGGCAGTCAACTCTGGCCGATTGAGATATCCCCGCGCCACCCCCGCACCACCGACATACAGTTCGCCCACAGCACCGACAGGCGCCAGTTGCCCTTGCGCATCGAGCAGATAGACCGTCAGATCAGGAATACGCACACCGATCGGGCTATTGCCGTCCGCGCAGTCCTCGCGCGTCAACGGCCGATAGGTCACGTGAACGGTCGTCTCCGTGATTCCGTACATGTTGATCAGGCGCGGTTGCTGGTCCGAATGCCGCGCGTACCAGGGTTCGAGCATCGACGGATTCAGCGCCTCGCCGCCGAAGATCACATAGCGCAGCGCAATAGGGCCGTCGTTCGCTTCCTGCGCCTGAATGAGTGCGCGAAACGCGCTGGGCGTCTGATTCAGAACGGTGACGCCTTCGCGCTGAAGCAGACGAAGGAAATCGGGTGCGAACCGGGCCACATGCTGCGGCACGATCACCAGCTTGCCGCCATAACGCAGCGCGCCCCAAAGCTCCCAGACCGAGAAATCGAACGCAAACGAGTGAAACAGGCACCACACATCGCGCTCATGAAAACCAAACCAGTCCTGCGTCGCGTCGAACAGGCGCACGATCTGCGCATGCTCGACCATCACGCCTTTAGGTTTGCCTGTCGACCCGGACGTGTAGATCACATACGCAAGATGAGGCGGAGCGACGGGCACTTGCGGATCGTCTCGCGGATATGAGTCATCGAGCGATGCATCGGGGTCGAGCACGGTCAGGGAGCCGGTGTCTCCCAGCGCTTCACGGCCGGCGGCATCGGCGAGCAGCAGCCGGGGCGTGGAGTCGGTGAGGATGTGGTTCAGACGCTCGCCGGAATAAGCCGGATCGAGCGGCACATAAGCGCCGCCGGCCTTGAGTATCGCCATCAACGCGACGACCATGCCGATGCCACGCTCCACGCACAGCGCCACGCGATCTTCCGGAGCAACCCCCAGCGCGATCAGATGATGCGCGAGCCGATTCGCGCGCGCATTGAGCTGCGCATAAGTGAGCGACGCATCTTCGAAGACCAGCGCGATCGCATCGGGCGTGCGTCGGGCATGCTGCTCGAAGAGCTGATGGATGCACAGATCCGCAGGATAGCCCGCGCCGATGCCGTTCCACGTTTCGACCAGCAGCGTACGAATATCGGGCGGCAACACGTCGAGCCGGTTCACCGGCGTCCGAGGCGCCTCTTCGAGCGCCTGCACGAGACTCGACAACGCCTGCTGCATATACCCGCACAACTGCTCGGGCGACAGCGGCGCAACGGTCTGCGCAGTGAGTTCTAGACTGTCGCCGTTGTCATCCACCGAAAGCGTCAGCGGATAGTTGGTCCGCTCTTCGGCACTGAGCAATTCGATGCCGTCGAAACCTTCGCGCTCGTCCGCCGGGACTTGATTGTGGCGATAGTTGAGCAAGGCGCTGAAGAGCGGCGCGGGCGCGGCGACACCGCTGCATCGCTGAGCGAGCGCGAGCGGCGCATGCTGATGCTGCAACAAGGCTGCGAGGCGTTCATGCGTGTCACGCACGCTGTCGGCGACTGCGGCACCGGTTATGTCGAGGCGAACCGGCAGCGTATTGATCAACAGCCCCAACGCCTGATCGACGCCCGCCTGCATGCGCCCGAGCAACACGGTGCCGAACACGATGCGTCCATCGGAGTCGACCGCGCTGCCCGCGTTCAGCACGCGAGCCCAGGCGAGATGACAGAGACTCGCGAGACTCACGCCGAGGCTTCGGGCCTGCGTGCGCAGACGTGAATCGAGCGACGCGGGCAGCGTCACACGCGCTTCGGCGATGGCCGAGCCGTCATGATGCACGTCGGTGAGGCCGAAGGGCAGCGTCGGTTCGCTGACATCGGCGAGCATGTCGCGGAAGAACGCTTCATGCGCTTGCTGATTCGCATCGAGCCGCGCCTGCGCGACCAGATTGCGGAACGGTTGAGCCGCGCCGAGCGTATCGCCTTTTCCGTTGACGATCGCATCGATTTCCGCATGCATCACATCCAGCGTCGCGTGATCGCCGATCAGATGATGCCAGTTCAATTGCACGAGCCAGCGGCTGCTTTGCGCTTCCGGGGCGATCGCGATTCGCAGCAGCGGAGCCTGCGTGAGATCGAGGCGTTGCGTGCGGGCATCGAAGTGTTGCGCCAACGGCCCGTCGATCTCGGTAATCGTCACGGGCGCCTTGCGCCAGACGACCTGAGCGGCGGTGCTGAGGCTATCGTGAATGAAGGCGGTGCGCAGAATGTCGTGCCGGTCGATGACGCGCTGCAAGGCATCGAGCCACGCATCGAGCCGTGCGCGGCTATCGAAGGCGAGGTGCGCGGTTTGCAGATACGGATCGCCTTCCGTGGTCAGCATATGATGGAACAGGATGCCTTCCTGCAATGGCGCCAGTGCATAGATATCCTGAACATTGGCGAGGCCGCCGGGAACCTGCGCGACAATTCGATCGATGTCCGTCTGCGTGAGTTCGATGAGCGGCAGCATCGACGGCGTGAGCGCGGTGCAGCCGGGCGTGATCGCATTGGGCGGCACGACGATATCGACCGTGGACGTACCGCGATCGAGTGAAGGCGCCAGCGCGCTGAGCACGGGCGTGGCGAACAGGTCGCGCACGCTTGCCTGTATGCCGATGCGCCGCAGCCGTTCGATGAGCGTCACGGCGAGCAGCGAGTGGCCGCCGAGCGCGAAGAAGTTGTCGTGACGTCCGACGCGTTCGAGCCCGAGCAACTCGGCCCACAACTCGGCGAGCGCGGTTTCGGTTCGACCTTGCGGCGCTTCGAAAGGGCGCAGCGCGAACGCATCGGCTTGCGGATCGGGCAACGCGCGGCGATCGAGCTTGCCGCTCGGCGTCAGCGGCAGCGCATCGAGCGTGACGAAGGCCGATGGCACCATGTAGTCGGGCAGACGCGAGGCAAGATGCTCGCGCAGGGCGCTGGCATCGATATCGGCATGCAGCGTGACATAGGCGACGAGCTGCTGATCCTGCGAACCTTGATGGCGCGCCCGCGCAATGACCACCGCTTCACGCACCGCCGCGTGGCTTTCGATCTGCGTCTCGATCTCACCAGGCTCGATGCGAAAGCCGCGAATCTTGATCTGATGATCGTTACGGCCGAGAAACTCGATATTGCCATCGAGCCGATAACGCGCGAGATCGCCCGTGCGATACACGCGGCCACCGGGAACGAACGGGTCGTCGAGGAAGCGCTCGGCGGTGAGTTCAGGTCGATTCAGATAGCCGCGCGCCACGCCCGCGCCACCGATATGAAGCTCGCCGACCGCGCCCGGCGGCACCACGCGACGTTGCGCATCGAGCACATAGGCGCGCGTGTTGGCAAGCGGCTTGCCGATCACGGGCTGCGCCTGTTCGGCCTTGATCTCGGCGACGGTCGCATCGACTGTGCATTCGGTCGGACCATACACGTTGAAGGCGCGAAATTGTCCGGCGCGCGCCAGTCGGTTCCAGGTCTGCGGTGTGAGCGGCTCGCCGCCCACGAGAACCGTCAGAGCCGACTGCCGCCGTTCGAGCAGACCAGCGGAAAACAGCGATTCGAGCTGAGTCGGCGTGCAGTCGAATACGTCGATGCCAGCGGTATCGAGGAAATCGACCAGCGCCATCGCATCGGTGCGTACGTCGGCGGAGACGATCATCAGCCGATGTCCGGACAGCAAGGCGGTGAGGTTCTGCACCGACGCGTCGAACGCGATGCTCGCGTTCAGCGTGACGCCGGAGTGCGGCGCACAATGAGCGAATACCGTCGATTGCAAGGCGTGATGCAGGTTCAGCACATGACGATGCTCGACCAGCACGCCCTTCGGTTTGCCGGTCGAACCGGATGTATAGATCGCATAGGCAAGATGATGCGAGGCGAGTCCGGGCACGAGCGGATCGCCCTGCGGCAGCGTGTCATCGAATGATGCGGCGGGATCGAGCACGGTAAGCGCGCCCGTGTCGCCGAGCGCATGACGCCCGGCGGCATCGGCGACCAGCAGCAGGGGCGAGGCGTCTTCGAGGATGTAACTCAGGCGCTCGCCCGGATAGGCCGGATCGAGCGGCACATACGCGCCGCCGGCCTTGAGGATCGCGAACAGCGCGACGATCGCGCCGATGCCGCGCTCCATGCACAGCGCCACGCGGTCTTCCGGACGCACGCCGAGCGCGATCAGACGATGCGCGAGCCGGTTCGCGCGCGCGTTGAGTTGCGCGAACGTGAGCGTTTCGTCGTCGCAGACGAGCGCGACGGCATCGGGCGTGAGTCGAACCTGCTGTTCGAGAAGCTGATGGATGCACAGATGTTCGGGATAAGGCGCGGCCGTATCGTTCCATTGTTCGAGCAGCGCCTTTCGCTCGGGCAACAGGAGTTCGAACGCATGCAGCGGCGCGTCGGGCCGCTCCAGCGCCTGTTCGAGCAGACGCGTGAAGCGCCGCGCATGGGCATCCACGTCTTCCGGCGTATAGAGCGACGGATTGCCGTCGAACATCAGTTCAATACCGAATGCATCGCCTTCGTCGTGCACGATCAGCGCAAGATCATCCGGCGTTCCATAGAACGAGCGATTCGAGCCGATCCGGCAGCCCGCGAAGTCCAGCGCAACGCTGTAGTCGGGCATGATGTTCACGGTGGGGCCGAAGAGCGGCCGGTCGGATTCGATACGTCCCACATCGCGCCGGATGTCTTTTACGCGATAGCGTTGATGTCGCAGGACCCGGCGACTTTGTTTCGACACCGCGTCGAGCAGATCGACGATGCTCGTGTCCTCGCCGAGCGCCGCCCGCAACGGCAGCGCGTTGGACAACATGCCCGGCACGCTTCTCGCCAGTCGTCCGACCCGCGCCGTCACCGGAAAGCCGAGCACCACTTCGGGTTGCCCGCTCAGACGCGCGACATAGGCGGCCATGACCGCCGTGATGAATTGCGGCCACGTCGCGCCGTTGCGCTCGGAGACTTGCCGAAGAAGCCGCGTCGTTTCGGCTGACAGGCGCATTTGCGCGATCGCCTGTGCGGAACCGTCCGCGTGAATCGGTTCGTGCGCCATGCATTCGCCGAGAATCACCGGCTCGGGACAGTCGGCCAGATAGTCGCGCCAGAACTGCTGATCACGCTCGAACGCGCTGGACGCGCGGTAGGCGTCATCGTCATCGAGCAGATCGGCGAGCCGTCCCCAGCCGGCTGGCGCGGGCTCGCGTCGCTCGACCAGCGCGGAATAGACCGCCGCGAGCCGCTGCGTGAAAAGGAAAAACGAAAAGCCGTCGAATGCGATGTGATGAATCCGCTGAAACAGAAAGAACCGCGTCGGGCCGGCCTGAAAGAGCGTGCCGTCGAAGAGGGGATGACGGCCGAGATCGATGGCTTCGGCAAGCGCGCCCTGCACATGGCGATCGATGGCTTCCACGGGGTCGGGCGCATCGCTGACATCGACCACTGGCAGCGTGAAGTCTACGAGCGCATCCGGCACGACCTGATGCGGCATGCCATCCTCGATGACGATGCGTACCTGCATCGCGTCCGCTTCGCCGACCGTCTGCCGCACCGCCGCTTGCAGCATTTCGATATCGAGCGGCCCGATGATTTCGGTCAACTGCGCGAGATTGAAGCGCGGATCGCGCAAGTCGAGTTGTTGCCGAAAAAAGATGCCCGATTGAGCGGGAGCAAGAGGAAAGCTGAGCATGGCATCAATCCGTATATGCGAGCACGCGGGTGCTCTGGAAACCGATGATCAAGGACATCGTTACCCAACACGCATGGAAGAAATGCACGTTTGTTCGCGTTTCTTCCAGCCGGCCACGGATCCTTGCGTAGTGATCAGACTGTCAAACCTGATTGCCGTCGATATTCGCTTCGCGGGATCTCTCGCATTCGACACAACAGGCCAATCCAATGCGTACAGGATGAGCCCGATGAATTATGGTCGAATTAGAGATGCTCGCGCATCGGCGGTGACAGGGCGATGAAGGGCAGAATCGATCAGGGATTCACGATTCGCGACAGCGAGCCCAGCGCGACGAACGCTCTCATGCGCAGCGCCAGCGCGAGACTTCCCTGTGCCCGGATGACGTCCCTCACGGCCGGGTCGCTCAGCGATCCGAGCCGGTTGAACGGCGTGCGGAAACAATGCGCCAGCGTGATGCCGAACCCGGTATCCGCAGGGTCGACGCCATGCCACCAGAACGGCGGGATATAGAGGACATCGCCGGGCTCGAGCGTCGCTTCGAATTTCATCAGCGACGCGTCCGCGGGAAAGAAACGCGCCCGCTCCTCCATGTGGTGAAGGTTGGACCTGATCGGCCCGGCATACGCGTGCCAGTCTTCATTCGAGAGCCTGAACATCGAGATGCGTTTCGATCCGAGAATCTGTGTCGTCAACGTCTCGTCCGTCGTGTGGTAATGCCACTCGGTCGAAGCATTGCGATAAATGAAAAGACGGTCGCGCGCATAGACGCGTGGCGGCAAATCGCGGTTCGCGCCGAGAAAATCATAGCTGCCGAGATCGGCTTTCCATTCCGGTGGAATGGGCAACGCGCGAATGGCCAACGTGTCTTCCGGCGTGGCGTTGCGCAGTCGCGCGATGGCTTCATCGAGGCGGTACTTCGGCAGGTTCTGGTGCCAGAGTCCGGCCGGACTCGCGTTGAAGGTATCGGATACACCTACCTCACGATTCGTCAGTGCTTCGAGATAACCGGGCGTGCCCCACTTCTTCAATGCAGGCCAGTTCGGGACAGCATGTCTGATGACGACAGGCTGCTGGGCGCAGACGAAATCGCGCCAGAACCTGTCGTGTCCGAGTGTTTCGTTTTCGATCGATGGAAGTTCCACATTCCGGCCCGGAACGAGATCGATAACCTTCACGATGCGCTTTGCCATTTTCTATCCCCAGATCAAGGTTCAATGAGAACGCGGATCGATCGAACGGGCATCGATGAAGTCGAGGCATTGCCTGAGTGAACTATGCGCATGCTCCACTTCCCAGCCGGACGGCACGTCGAGATGAGCGGGCCAGAGCGAGCGTTGCCGCGATGCGTTGATCAGGACAAGGAACGTGGCTCGTTCATCGTCGAATGGGTTGTCCATGCTGTTGCTCCCTTCGTTCGCGTTTCCAGTCGCAATGAAATATAGGCAAAGGGAGTTAGCAATGAATTAGGGGTCGTGTGAGGGAAAAGATGCGCTCAGGTATCGACGGCCGCCGTCATCACGCGCGCGACTTTTCCTTCTTCCATCCAGACGACCTTGTCGGCGGCGCCGAACCAGCGATCGTCGTGACTGACGGCGATGATCGTCTTTCCTGCCGCCTTCAGCCGCGGCAGCAGTTTCTCGTAGTAATAGCGACGGAACTGCGGGTCCTGATCGGCCGCCCATTCATCGAAGATCAGCACGGGGCGCCCTTCCGCGAGCGCGCTGACCATCGCGAGCCGCTTGCGCTGCCCGCTCGACAGATCCGTGGTGCTGAAACGCCCGAGCTTGTAATGAACCTTGTCGGACAGATCCATTTCCCTGATCAGTTCGGCCAGATCATCCTGCGCGGCATCGAGGCCATAGAGACGATCGAACAGATGAAAGTCGGAGAAGATCACCGAGAACAATTGCCGATACGCCGTCGCATTGGCATCGGTGACGATCTTTTCATCCCAGCGCACTTCACCGCTATCCTGCGCGTACAACTGTGTGACCAGATTGAGCAAGGTGGATTTGCCGCTGCCGTTGCCGCCTGCGATGAACGTCACTTCGCCTGCCTTGATGAAAAGATCGCACGGACCGACATGAAAGCCCTGCTGTCCGTCCGCATTCTTGTAGCTGTAGCTCACGCCGCTTAGCGTGATGCCGTGCGCCAGTACGGGCGCTGATGCGTCGGGCCCCGATTCGGCCGCGCGTTTGGCCTGCTCCAGTTCGCGTTCGAGCGCGTCCAGGCGGTCCACGGCGAGATCGGCGCGCGACACCGCGGGCAGCGCCTGAATCAGACTGGCGATGGCGCCGCCCGAGAACACGATGACGAGAATGATCTTCGCCGGCGTCGACGTATTGCTGATGTAGTACGGCATCAGAAACACCATGCAACCGAGCAGGCCATAGAAAAACGCGTCGCTCAGCGTCTGGCCGCGATTGAAGCCGCGCCCCGAACTCACGCGCAAATCCTGCACGGCGAGCGCCCGCTGCACGATGTAGTTGTCGAAGAGGTCGGTGTCGCGGCGCGCATTCATCTTGATCTCGCGAAAGCCGCGCAGCAAGTGATCGAAGCTCGAACGAAACGCGCTTTCGAGCTCCGTCGCTTCTTTCGACAGCGCTTCCGCATACTTGTAGCTGCTGCGATAGAAGAACGTCGCGACGCCCAGAAACAGCAGCGTGACACCGAACGCAATCAGCGAGAGGTAGCCGATATACAGCGCCGAAGACAATAGCTGCGTGACGAAGTAAATCAGCACGATGACGGTCGGCGCGGCTTCCTCGATGGTCTGCAGGTCCCGGCCGATGGCAAAGTCCACGCGCATCGCGCCGATGTTCTCATAGGCCTCCAGGTCTAGCGAGCGCACTGCCCGCGCGAGGCTCAGGCGTTTTTGCAGGATGAAGTTGGAGATCACGGTGGTGGTGGCGTTGAGCGCGTAGTTCATCGCGAGAAGCAACGCGACGCTCGCGATGAAGAAGAACGCCATCAGATAGAGGTTCGGGCCTTTCGACTGATCCTGGTTCGCGACGGTCGTGACCAGCGCGATCACACCGGACATCATCACGCCTGGCAAGGTCGAGGCCAGGAGCAAGGGCGTGCGGTCGCGTCTGGCCTCGCCGAACAGCAGCTTGATGAATTTCATAAGTGCTTGTTATCCCCGTGCTACGGCGCTTCGCGCCGCAGGCTTGCCGGCCGTATGTCGGTCCAGTTTTCGTTGATGTAGGCGATGCACGCCTGACGCGTCGCCACGCCGAACACGCTATCCCATCCGGCGGGCACGGCGGCGAACGAAGGCCACAGGGAATGCTGCCCTTCTTCATTGCGCAGCACGAGAAACTCGCCGGTTTCGTCATCGAAAGGATTCATCTCGCTCTCCGGATCATGGCGTTTGCCAGACGGGATTCACCCATCCGTGTTCGTCATAGTCGGCGAGGCACTGATCGACCAGATCGGTCATCTGTGCCAGCGAACCATCCGCCGACGCCATCGCTTGCAGATGCACCTTGATTTCTTCGTGGCTGCCCATGTAGTTGCGTTCGTAGAGTTCGTGACGGCCCGCGAACTCCGAGCCGACCGCGTCCCACATGAGCTTCATCAGCTTGATGCGCTCGCGGTGGCCGATCCCGTTCGAGCCGCGCACGTAGCGGGACAGATAGCGGTCGATCTCCGGGTTATCGAAATCGCGCGTGGAGGACGGCAGATAGATCAGCGCCGAAGCCACGATCTTGTGAACGATTTCCTTGATGCGCCCGTAGGCATCCGGCGCAAGCGCGCGATACGCGAGCGCCGCGTGCAGATTCGGCAGCACCGCGCCATGCACCCAGCGATCCGGCTGACGCGCCATCGTGTTGGCGAGCGACCAGAACATGTGACGCAGTGCGATGACTTCGCCGAGCATCACCTGATTGCCGCGAAACTCGTCGCCGCTCGTGACGTGCAGCGCTTTCGAAAGCAGCCCGGTGAGAAAGTCCAGCTTCACCGCGAAACGCGTGCAGCCGTGAAAGCTCGTGCCGTGCATGAAGCCGGAAGCGGTCGGGAAATCCGGCGGCATGGCGTCCGTGCCGTGACTCAGCACGTTTTCCCACGGCACGAATACGCGGTCGAGAATCAGGATCGCGTCGTTCTCGTCGAAGCGGGAACTGAGCGGCGCATCGAAGGGGCTCGACGCCTGCGCTGCCTGATATTCGTACGAGTTGCGGCAGATGAGCTTGAGCCCCGGCGCGTTCATCGGCGTGAAGAACATGACGGCGCGGCTCTTGTCGCTTCGCGCGATGCCCGCGTGATGGCTGAGAAACGTGTAGTGCGTGAACGCGGCGGAGGTCGCGACCACTTTCGCGCCCGAGATGACGAGGCCGCCGTCGGTTTCCTCGTCGATATGAATGTAGACATCCTGCGCCTGCTCGGGCCGCGCGCGATCGATCGGCGGATTGGCGAGCGCGTGATTCATGAAGGGCACCGTTTCCTGCGCGAGCTTGTGCCATTGCCGCGCGTTGTCGGCATGCGCGCCGTAGTAACCGGCGTTGACGTCGAGCGTATTCATGATCGACGCCTTGTAATCCGGCGTGCGTCCCATCCAGCCATAAGTGAGCCGCGCCCACGACGCAATCGCTTCCTGCTGCGCGACCAGATCGTCCGCGTTGCGCGCGTGACGAAAGTAGCGATGCGTGTAGCCGCCGTTTCCCGTGTCCGTCGCGCAGGTGAGCGCGCTCTGATGCGCGGGATCGTGCAGCGCGTCGTAGAGCCGGGCCATCGAGCGCGCGCTGTTGCGAAACGCGGGATGCGCCGCGACGTCGTCGATGCGCTCGCCGTTGAAGAAGACGTCGCGTCCGTCCCGCAGGCTGTCGATAAATGCCCGCCCGGTCAACGGCCGCGCCATCAGAGGTCGCGATAGCTCATTCACTGTGTCTCACCCGATTGGCAAATAGATCACGAATGACCGGTCCGATGACCGCGAGCGCGTCGGCCCGCAGCATGTGGTCGTGTTCAAAGGGCACATCGATCACGTTGAGCGCGCCACGGGCGCTCGCCCGCCATGCGCCCAACGAGGATTCGTTAGTGAGGGTAGCGGTGGCGCGCATGAAAGTCATCGGCGCGCTGAGCGGCGCGGGCCGGAACGACGCGGCAAGTGTCGCATGACAGGCCGTCACCTCGACCAGCGCCGGCAACGCGCTTTGCGGAATGTGCGCGAGCGGGCTTTCGATCGCGCGCATATGCTCCATCACGCGGTCCCATTGCAGCGCGCCGTGCGACGCCTCGCTGAACGGATAGCCGATCATCGCGAGGACATTGCCCAGATGCGTCGCGGGCGCGAGCGTTTCGTGCCGCAGGCCGCGCGGCAGATGGCTGTCGAGCAGCACGACATGCGCGACGGTTTCGCCCTGCGCTTCGAGGCTCGTCGCGATCTGATGCGCGACCAGCCCGCCGAACGACCATCCCATCAGCCGATACGGACCGCGCGGCTGAAGCGTGCGGATATGCGCGATATACCGGTCGGCGAGCCCGGCGACCGAAGGCGGCGCGGCCTCGCCGATCAGCATCGGCGATTGCAGGCCGTACAGCGGAACATCGACGCCGATATGCGGAATGAGCGTCGCATAGCACCAGCTCAGGCCGTAGCCGGGATGCACGCAGAAGAGCGGCGCGGCGGCGCTCGCATGCTGCAGCGGCAAGAGGGACGCGAGCGCATCCGGCGCGTAACGATGCCGCATCTGCTCGCCGAGCTGCGCGACGGTCGGCGCTTCGAACAGCATGCGGATGCCGACGTCCACGCCCATCCGGTCGCGGATGCGGTTGACGAGGCGCGCCGCGCGCAGCGAATGGCCGCCGAGCGCGAAGAAGTTGTCGTCGATCGATACGGCGTCGCGTTCCAGCGTATCCGCGAAGAGCTGCGCCAGTTCCGCTTCGCGCGCGTTGCGCGGCGGGTGGAAGCGTTGCGGCGCGCGCGCCGGAGCCGGCAGCGCGGCGCGATCGAGCTTGCCGTTCAGCGTGACGGGCAGCCGGTCGAGCGTCGTGAAGATCGCGGGAACCATGTAGTCGGGCAGACTGCCGACGAGCGCGGCGCGCACGCGGGCTTCGTCGTAATCCGCGCCGGCGACGAGATAGGCGGCCAGTTGCCCGTCGATCAGCGCAACCGCGCAGTCACGCACCGATGGCTGCGCGCGCAACGCGGCCTCGGTCTCGCCGATCTCGACGCGAAAGCCCCGTATCTTCACCTGATGATCGGAACGGCCGAGAAATTCCAGCTCGCCATCGGCGGACCAGCGCGCCAGATCGCCGGTTCGATACATGCGCTCGCCCGGCGCGCCGTATGGGTCGGCGACGAAGCGCTCGCCGGTCAGATCGGCCCTGCCGAGATAGCCGCGCGCGAGTCCCCGGCCCGCGATGTACAGATCGCCGGCCGTTCCCGGCGGGCAGCGGCCCAGCCAGCGATCGAGCACGTACACGCGCGTATTCCACAGTGGCCGTCCGATGACCGGTCCCGGGCTTTGCGCCGCGAGTTCCGCCGATGTCGACCAGATCGTGGTTTCGGTCGGTCCATAGACATCGATCACGCGTCGGGCGTGCGCGTGAAGCCGTTCGGCGAGGGGCGCGGAGAGCGCTTCGCCACCCGTGAGCGCGAGCGTGAAGTCCGCATGCTGCACGTCCTCCATTTCGCGCAGCAGCGCGTCCCAGAGCGTCGGGGTCGCCTGCATCACGTTGGCGCGCGATGAACCGGCGAGACGCGCGAGCCGGCGCGGATCCCTGACGTCGTCGGACGAGGCCAGCACGATCGTCGCGCCCGCGAGCAGCGGACCGAGCAATTCGAGACAGGCGATGTCGAAGCCCAGCGTCGTCACCGCGAGCAGGCGGTCGCCGGCCTTCAGGCTCATGCGGTCCTGCATCGCCGCGAGCAGGTTTGCCAACCCGCCGCGCGGCACCGCGACGCCCTTCGGCGTGCCGGTGGAACCGGATGTGTAGATCACATAGGCCAGATGTTCCGCGCGGGAAGCGGGCGCGCCAGCGTGTCCATCGACCTCATGGCCGCCCAGGCTTTCGACTACCAGCGCGGGCTTCGCGTCGGCGAGCATGGCCGCGATGCGCGCCTGCGGATAGGTCGGATCGATCGGCAGGAAAGCCGCGCCGCTCTTCAGCACGCCGAGCACGGCCACCACGATGTCGGGCGTGCGCGGCAAGGTCAGCGCGACCCGATCGTCCGGCCCGATGCCGCGTGCGATCAACGCCTGCGCGAAACGATCGGAGCGCCGTTCGATATCGGCGTAAGTCCAGTGCTCGTCGCCCTGCATGACCGCGATGGCGTGCGGCGCGCGGCGCACCTGCCGCGCAAACTGCGTTGCGACGTCCGTTTCGGGAATCGCGCGCGCCGTCCGGTTCCACGCGTCCAGACGTTCGGCTTCGGCGGGCGCGAGCAGATCGCGGGCGATGATCGCGGCATCCGGCGCCGTCGTGACGTGCTCCAGCACGCGCACGAATCTTTCCAGCAGCGTGTGCGTCGCGTCGGCATCGAACTGGCTGGTCCGGCAGTCGAGACGCAGCGTCATGCGCCTGCCCGGAATCGCGACGAGCGTCACCGGATAATGCGTGCCGTCGTATCCGTCGATGCCCGCGATCGCGAGTTCATCGGCGGAATCGGGGGCGCGGATGGCATCCATCGGATAGTTCTCGACGATCAGCAGCGAATCGAACAGCTCGCCGTGTCCGGACGCCTCCAGAATGTCCGTCAGGCCGAGATGCTGATGCGGCAAGCGGTCCGCATGGGCCGCCTGCATGCGCCGGAACAGTGCCGGCCAGCGCTCGCCCGGATCGAGCGTGACGCGCAGCGGCAACGTATTGATGAACAGGCCGACGCGGCGCTCGACCTCGGGCAGATCGGCGGGACGGCCCGACACCGTGACGCCGAACACGATGTCCGCGCGTCCCGTGAGGCGCGCGAGCAGCACGGCCCAGCAACCTTGCAGGATCGTGCTGGACGTCGCGTCGAGGCGCTGCGCCAGCGCGGCGAGCCGGCCGGTCAGCGACTCGGGCAATTCGATGCGGGCGGTACGCACATCCGGTGCATGCGAACCCGTTTCGGGGCGGCTCAGCCGTGTCGGTCCGTCCAGCCCGCGCAGCGCTTCGCGCCATGCCGCGCGCGCCGCTGCCTTGTCCTGACGCGTCAGCCATGCGTGCTGGTCGCGCAACGGAAGACCGCCTTTGAGCGGCTCGCCCGCATACAGCGACATCAGTTCGGATACCAGAATCGGCATCGACCAGCCGTCCAGCAGCAGATGATGATTGCTCATGACGAGCCGATGCCGCCGCGGCCCGGTCCGGACGAGCGCGAAACGCAGCAGCGGCGCGCGCGTCAGATCGAAGCGGCGCTCGCGCTCCGACGCGAGCACGGCCGACAGCGCTCCGGCGACGTCGGCGGCGCCGGACACATCCGTCTCGCGCCACGGCGCGCTCACCGCATCGGCGATCACCTGGACGGGCCGGCCGCCCACCGTGCGAATGCTGACGCGCAACGCTTCGTGACGCGCCAGCAGCGCATCCGCCGCGGCCCGCAGACGCGCGGCGTCGACGCGTCCTTCGAGCGCAAGCGAAATCTGCGCGATATAGGGATCGGGGCCGGACGCATCGTAGAGGGAATGGAACAGCAGTCCTTCCTGCAAGGGCAGAAGCGGCAGGATGTCCTGCGCGCCGGGCGCGGCGGCCTCGATCGCATCGATCTCGGCTTGCGTGAGGGCGACGCCGATATCGGACGGCGTCAGTCCCCCGGTTTCGATTCGGGCGATGGCGCGCAACGCGTCGAACCAGCGCCGTGCCAGTTCGCGGATGGAGGTCTCGTCGAACAGGCCGCCCGCGAAGGTCCAGTGCGCGTGCAGGCGCGCGCCCTCGTCGCTGTCGACGACTTGCGCATCCAGCGCGATCGCATGGGACAAGGGCGCATCGGCGTCGTCGCCGCCTTCGAGCGACAGGCCGCCGATCGAAGTCCACGCGTCGCCCGAGCGGCCGAAGCGGCCCAGATAATTGAACGACAGTTGCGCGTGCGCGCCTGCCAGTTCCGCCGCTGTGCGCGCATTGAGATAGCGCAGCATGCCGTAGCCGATGCCGTGGTCGGGCAGCGCGCGCAGCGCTTCCTTGACTCGCTTCACCAGCGCCGCGCCGGGCTCGACGCCGTCGAGATCGATCCGCACGGGATGCAGGCTCGTGAACCAGCCCACCGTCTGCGACAGATCAAGGCCGCTTTCGCCCGGCTCGCGGCCGTGCCCTTCGAGATCGAGCAGGACCGGGCGCGTATCGCCGCGCCAGCCGGACACGGCGAGCGCGTAGCCGGCGAGCAGCACGTCGTTGACGCCGCCACGGAACAGCGCGGGCACACTGCCGAGCAGACGCGATGTCGTCGCGGCGTCGAGCACCGAGCTCACGCGGCGCGCGGTCGCGAGTGTGTCCGTGCGGTCGAGCGGGCGGCCGCCGAGCGGTGTATCGGGCGCGGCCAGGATCCATCGCCAGCGATCGAGTTCGGCGACGCGCCGCGCGCCATGCGCGTCGTCGTGGAGATGACGCGCCCAGCGGCGAAAGGACGTTGGCACTGGCGGCAGCGCGGGCGGCTCGCCTTGCGCCGCGAGTGCGTAGGCCTGCGCCAGATCGTCGAGCAGGATGCGCCACGACACGCCATCCACGACGAAATGATGGATCGTCAGCAGAAGCACGCCCGCCGCCGCGCCCCGGTCGAACCACACGGCGCGCAACACGCGGCCCTGCTGCGGCGCGAGCCATCGTTCGGACGCCTGTTGCTCGCGGGCGATGTGGCGATCGATATCGGCATCGGTCCAGTCGCGCGCGTCGATTCGTTGCAACGGGGTTTGCGCATCGGCGGCGGGCGCGGCCGTATCGAGTTCTCCGTCGATGAAGCGCGCCCGCAGCAGCGCATGCCGCGCGATCACTGCCTGCAACGCTTCTGCGAGCGGTGCTAGTCGCGCATCGTTCGGCAAGGCCACGCGCATCGACTGACTGAATGCGTCGATCGGACCGCCGCGCGCCATCAGCCAACGCATGATGGGCGTGGCGGGCACGCGGCCGGCTGTGTCCTCCGTGGCTTTCAGGACATCCGGAACCGACGCGGCGACCCGCGCCAGCGCTGCTGGCGTCTTGTGCCGGAACACATGCGCCGGGCTCAGATCGAGTCCGGCGGCACGCGCGCGGCTCACGAAGCGGATCGACGAAATGCTGTCGCCGCCCAGCGCGAAAAAGCTGTCGTCGGGCTGCACGTCTTCGCGTCCGAGCACGTCGCCGAAAAGGCGTGCGATCAGCGCTTCCCGCTCCGTCGCCGGGACGCGCCGCTGCGACGACGCCGCGCGCGACGGCGCAGGCAACGCGCGGCGATCGAGCTTGCCGTTGGGCGTGAGCGGCAGCGCGTCGAGCACGACGAAGGCCGACGGCGTCATGTACTCGGGCAGGCGGCTCGCCACGGCTGCGCGTAGCGCTGGTTCGTCGACCGCCGATGCCGGCACGACATAAGCGATGAGCTGCCGCTCGCGCACGGCCACGGCGCAGGCGCGCACGCCCTCGTGTTCCATCAGCGCCGCTTCGATCTCGCCCGGCTCGATGCGAAAGCCGCGCAACTTGACTTGCTGATCGACGCGGCCAAGAAATTCGAGTTGTCCATCGGCACGCCAGCGCGCGAGATCGCCGGTGCGGTACAGCCGCGTGCCGGCAGCGCCGAACGGATTGGCGACGAAGCGCTCGGCCGTCAGATCGGGCCGCCCAAGATAGCCACGCGCCAGCCCCGCGCCGGCGACGTGGATTTCACCGGTCACGCCCGCGCCGCACGGTCGCAGGCAGGCATCGAGCACATGAATCTGGCTGTTCCAGACGGGCCGTCCGATCGGCGGCGCGACCGGGCCGGCGAGGTCGTCGCTCATGGTCGCGCAGACGGTGACTTCGGTCGGTCCGTATGCGTTGATGAGGCGCCGCCCGTTCGACCATCGTCCGGCCGTGTCGGGCGTGATGGCTTCGCCCGCCGTGACGATCGTGCACGCGGCGGGAATCGTGGCGGGGTCCATCGCCGCGAGCAGCGCGGGCGGCAACGTCACGCAGGTGATTTCCTGCTCGCGGATCAGCCCGGCGAGCCGTTCCGCAGACATCAACGTCGGATCGGCCAGCACGAGCCGCGCGCCGCGCAGCAGCGTGACGAGCACTTCGGACACGGCGGCATCGAACGAAAGCGACGCGAACTGCAGCACGCGCGATGCCGCCGTGATGCCGAAGCGCGCGGCCTGCGCGCCGACCAGACTCGCGATGCCGGCGCGCGTCACCACGACGCCCTTCGGCCTGCCGCTGGAGCCCGACGTATAGACGACATACGCCGGATGGCCGGGCGCGACAACGCGCGACGGCGCGCCGGTCGGCCAGTTCGCGGGCGATGGCAAGGCCGCGAGCGTGCGCGCGGGCCGCGCATCGGCGAGCATCGCGTCGATGCGCGCCTGCGGATAGTGCGGATCGACCGGCAGATACGCGCCGCCGCTCTTGAGCACGCCGAGCATCGCGACCACCATGTCGGGCGTGCGCTGCATGGTCAGGGCGACGATGCGCTCCGGGCCGATGCCATGCTCCACGAGCCAATGCGCCAGCGCGTTCGAGCGCGCTTCGAGTTCGCGGTAAGTCAGCCGCTCGCCGCCCTGCATCACCGCGATGGCGTCCGGCGTGCGCGCAGCTTGCGCGCTGAAGAGCGTCGCGACATCGGCTTCGGCGACGGGATGCGCGGTCGCATTCCAGTGGCGGAGTTCATCGTGTTCGTCGCGCGACAGCAGATCGATGCGTCCAACCAGACTGTCAGGCTGCGTGGCCATCGTCCGCAGAATCTGCATGAGCGTGGCGAGCAGCCGCCGCGCGTCGTCGCCGGAAACCAGCTCCGCGCGATGATCGATCCGCACCTCCAGTTCGCGTCCCGGCGTGACCATCACACTTACTGGATAGTGCGTCGTGTCGTTGATGGTCATGCCCGTCAGCGCGACGCCGTCGATCTCGCCTTGCGTCGGCGCGGCAGGATAGTTCTCGAACACCATCAGCGTGTCGAACAGTTCGCCGTGCCCGACGAGCGCCTGAACCTCCGTCAATCCGACATGCTGATGCGGCAGCAGCGCCGACTGGTCGCGCTGGATGCGTTCGAGCAACTGCGCGATGGTTTCGTCGGCGCGCAGTGTCGCACGCAACGGCAGCGTGTTGATGAACAGGCCGACGCGCCGCTCGACATCCTGGAGCTCGGCCGGCCGTCCGGCCGCCGTGACGCCGAAAACGACATCGTCCCGCGCGGTCCGGTGGCCGAGCAGGATCGCCCACGCGCCTTGCGCGAAAGTCGCCAGCGTCAGGCCGAGATAACGCGCGCAGTCTTGCAGGCACAGCGTCGTGTCCGCATCCAGTGTGCCGGTGACGGACTGCTGCCGCGCGGCATGCAGGCCGGGATCGGCGCTCGCGACGAGACGCGTGGGGCCGTCCAGCCCGGCCAACGCCGCGTGCCATGCCTTGCGCGCGCTGTCGCGATCCTGCTTCGCCAGCCACACGAACTGATCGCGCAACGGCGGCGCGACGCCGAGCGGCCCGCCCGCGTATGCCTGCATCAGTTCCGACACCATGACGGGCATCGACCAGCCATCGATCAAAAGATGGTGCAGGCTCAGCACCAGCCGATGGCGGCCGTCGCCCAGCCGCAGCAAGGCGGCGCGCTGCAACGGCGCGGCAGTCAGATCGAAGCGCCGTTCGCGGTCTTGCGCAAGCCAGTCCGCGAGCGCTTCATGTCGATCGACGTCGCGCCACGGTGTGGAGACGGCACTGTGCAACGCCTGCACGACACGCCCGTCGACGGCATGGAAACTGACCCGCAACGCTTCGTGCCGCTCGACCAGCCGGTCGATAGCGGCGCGCAGCCTGTCCCGGTCCAGCTTGCCGTCGAAGTCGAGCACCAGTTGCACGATGTACGGGTCGGGGCCGGAGGCATCGAACATCGCGTGGAACAACAGGCCTTCCTGCAATGGCGCGAGCGGCAGAATCTCCGTCGCGGCGGGAATTTCGGCTCGCAGCGCCGCGGCGACCGCCGCAGGCACGCCCGGCCACGAAGCGTCGGCGGGCTGTGGCTCGGCGTCTGGATTGCGCGCGACGACGGCGAGCGCTGCCGGGGTCGTTTCGCGAAAGACGTCGGCTGGCGTCAGCACCAGCCCCGCCTTGCGCGCGCGGCTGACCAGCTGGATCGACAGAATGCTGTCGCCGCCCAGCGCGAAGAAGCCATCGTCCGCGCCGACCGATGCGAGGCCGAGCACTTCGGCGAACAGCTTCGTCAGCGTCGCTTCGCGTGGGCTCGCGGGCTGGCGCGTCGCGGACGGCCGCGCCTGGAACGCGGGCAACGCCTTGCGGTCGAGCTTGCCGTTGCGCGTGATCGGCAGCCTGTCGAGCCTGACGAAGCCGACCGGCATCATGTAGTCGGGCAGACGCTGGCGGAGCGCCGCGCGCACGCGGCTTTCGTCGTAATGCCCGTCCGCGACGACATAAGCGATCAGGCGGCTGGCCGCGCCGTCCTGCTGCGCCAGCACTGCGCAGGCCCGGATCGAAGGCTGCTCGGACAGCGCGGTTTCGATTTCACCCGGCTCGACGCGCAGTCCTCGCACTTTCACCTGCTGATCGGCGCGGCCCGCGAACTCAAGTTCTCCCGCTTCGTTCCAGCGCGCGAGATCGCCCGTGCGGTACATGCGCGCGCCGGGCGCGCCGTAAGGATCGGCGACGAAGCGTTCCGCCGTGATGCCCGTCAGACCGACATAACCGCGCGCGAGGACATCGCCTGCGATGTACAGATCGCCCGCGACGCCGATCGGGCAGACGTTCAGGAAGTCATCGAGCACATGAATCCGCGCCGATGCGCGCGGCGCGCCGATCGGGACCGGATGCCGCAGCCGCCGGTCCGGCCTTGCCCGAAAACTCGTGACGAACACGCTGGTCTCGGTCGGGCCATAGCAGTTCAGGAGCGTTATGTTCGGGAAACGCCGCAGCACGCGCTGAAAGCTCGCGACCGACGCCGTGTCGCCGCCGGTCAGGATCGTGCGCAGTCCGCCGAGGCATTCCAGATCTTCCGTGACCAGAAGATTGAAGAGGCTCGTCGTCAGGAGAAGATTGCCGGCGCCGTGCGTGGTGATTTCGCGGCGCAGGTCGGCGGGCGTCAACTGCTCGCACGTGGCCACGACCAGCTCGTCGCCGCGCAACAGGGCGCTCCAGATTTCGTAGCTGCTGGCATCGAACGCGTAGGAGGACTGGAACAGCACGCGTTGCGGCGGGAAGTCCAGCAGATCCATCGCCATGTCGACGAGACCGCCGTGCGTCAGTTCGATGCCCTTCGGCTGCCCGGACGAACCGGACGTGTACATGATGTTGACGAGCGACTGCGGCGCGATGTCGATATCGAGGGGACGGTCGTCGCCTTCATCGAGCATCGCGGAATCGATATGCAGCGCGGCCACGGGCCAATCGACGGCGCTGAAACCGGCGTCGTGCAGGACCAGTGCCGTGTGCGTGTCGTCCAGCATGCGCTGGCGGCGCTCCGGCGGCTGGCCGCGATAAAGCGGCAGATAGCATCCGCCCGCCTTCAGAATGGCCAGCGTCGCGACGATCAGTTCCAGCGAGCGCGCCATGTCGACCGCGACGCGCGTCTCGTGCGCGACGCCACGCGCGCGCAGCCGATGCGCCAGCCGGTTCGACATCCGGTCGAGTTCGCGATACGTCAGCGCGCGCCCGCCGCTGCCGCCGCTACGCAGGGCGATGGCGTCGGGCTGCCGCTCGACGATCTGCGCGAACCGTTGCGGGATCGACTGCGCGTCCCGTCGACGCTGCGGCGACGGCACGCCGAACGCGAGCGTCGCCGCGCGTTCATCGGCGGCGAGCACGGCATGTCGGCCGATGCTCGCGTCGGGATCGGCGATGGCCTGATCGAGCAGACGCTGAAACGCGGACGCCATGCGGCGCGCCGTCGCCGGATCGAACAGCTCGGCAGCGAATTCGAGACTGCCTTCGATGACGCCGTAAGCGTCGTCGCCGCTGGGGTGGGCGACGAATTCGAACGCGAGATCGAACTTCGCCGCCGTGTTGCCGATGGCTCGCGGAAGCACGCTCACGCCTGGCAGCGCGAGTGGCGCGTCAGCGCCGTATTCGAGCGTCAGCGCAACCTGAAACAGCGGATGGCGCGCGACGCTGCGCTCGGGGTTGAGCGTCTCCACGATGCTCGAAAACGGCACTTCCTGATGGGCGTAGGCGGCGAGATCGGCTGCGCGCACGCGCGCGAGCAGCTCGCGGAAGGTGGGATGACCACTGGCATCGACGCGCAGCACCAGACTGTTCACGAAATAGCCGATGACGTCCTTGAGTTGCTCGTCGAAGCGCCCCTCGCCCGGCGTGCCGATGAACACGTCCGCGCCAGCGCCGAAGCGCCGCAACACGGCAACCAGCGCGCTCTGCAAGACCATGAAGAGCGTGGCGTGGTGAGCCTGCGCAAAGTGCGCCGCGCGGCGATGCAAGCCCGGATCGATGCGAAACGCGATGCGCTCGGCACGGCCTGATCCGTCGGTGGGTCGTGCGCGTACGCGCGGCAGCGGCAATTCATCCGGCAGGTCGGTCAGCGCATCGCGCCAGTAGGCGAGTTGCCGGTGCGCGAGACTGCCGGTTTCATCGGACGGGCCGAGCAGCGTGCGCTGCCACTGCGCGAAATCGGCGTACTGCACCGGCAGCGGCGTCCAGTCCGGTTGCGCGCCTTCGCGCCGCGCCGCATAGGCCGTCGACAGGTCGCGCAGAAAGGGCTCAAGCGACGCGCCATCGAACGCGATGTGATGGAAACTGAACACCAGCACGGCGCGATCGTGCGCCCAGCGCAGCACGCGCGCCCTGAAGGGTATCTGGCTTGCCAGGTCGAATGGCGTGCCGGCTTCGGCGGCGATATGGCGATCGAGTTCGGCGGGCGTCGAGTCGGTGACGGCGAGCAGGTCATCGAATTCATCGGCAGGCAGGAGATGCGGGACCACGCCATGCTCCGCATCGCGAAAGAGCGTGCGCAGGCTCTCGTGACGGGTGACGATGTCGAGCAGCGCGAGGCGCAGCGCGTGCAAGTCGCACGGTCCCCTCAGATCGAAGGCGTAGGGCAGGTTGTAGGCGGCGTCGCCGTGTCCCAGCCGCGCGAGAAACCACAGTCCCTGCTGACCCGCCGACACGCAAGCGTGCGCGCCCGAGCCCGCCGCCGACAAGCGCGGGCGACGTGCGCCGCCGCCTGCGAGCAATGCCGCGAGCCGCTCGACGGTCGGCGCGCTGAATACATCGCTGACGCTCGCATCGACTTTCAGTACGGCGCGGATCCGGTTCGCCAACTGAGCGGCAATCAGCGAATGGCCGCCGGATGCGAAGAAATCATCGTGGATGCCTACGGCGTCCAGCCGCAATACGTCGGCGAACAGGCGCGCAAGTTCGATCTCGACGGGCGTCCGGCCTGCGGTGCGTCCAGCAGTATCGCGCTGCGTTTTGGGCAAGGCGGCGCGATCGAGCTTGCCATTGGGAAGCAGCGGCAGCGCCGGCAGCGCAACGAAGGACGACGGCACCATGTAATCCGGCATCCGTCGCGCCAGCGCGTCGCGCACGGTGGCTTCTTCATATCCGGACGCGGGCACGACATAAGCAACGAGCCGCTCATTCTCCTGCAAGGCGACGGCCGCCGCCGCAACCTGCCTGTGCGCGAGCAGCGCCGCCTCGATCTCGCCGGGCTCGACCCGGAACCCGCGAATCTTGACTTGCCTGTCCGCGCGGCCGAGATAGTCGATCTCGCCGTCGCCGCGCCGCCGCGCGCGATCACCCGTGCGATACATCCGCGAGCCGGGCGGACCGTGTGGATCGGCGAGAAAACGCTCCGCCGTCAGGCCGGGTTGTCCGAGATAGCCTCGCGCCAGTCCCGCGCCGGCGAGGTAGAGTTCGCCGGGCTCGCCGTCGGGGCAGGGCCGCAGGCTTTCGTCGAGCACGTAAGCCGAGGTGTTCCAGAGCGCGTGGCCGATCGGCGCGCCGTTCTGCATCGTGGCAACGGCGTGCAGGCTGTCGCCGCTCGCTTCCGACGAGCCGTAGAAATTCACCAGACACGCATCCGGCACGCGCGCCGCGAAGCGCGCGGCCAACGCGGGCGGCAGCGGCTCGCCGCTGCATATCCAGAGCGGGCACTGGTTCAGCGCGGCGTGATCGGGCTGATCGAGAAGGGCGGCGAGCAGGCTCGGCACGATCGTGATGCGCCCGATGCCCAGACGCGCGATCTCGGCTGCCAGCAGCGCCGGGTCGCGGGCGACCTGCGCATCGGCAAGCGCGACGGTCGCGCCGGCGATCAGCGGCGCGAGGAGTTCCGTGGCGCCGTCGATAAAGCTCATCGAACTCTTGGCGAGCACCGTCTCGCCGGGCGCGAACGGATACGTCGCGGCAATCCAGCACAGGCGGTTCACCAGACCGGCGTGCAGGCCGACCACACCCTTGGGCCTGCCCGTGGAACCCGATGTGTAGATGACGTAGGCCGCATCGAGCGACCGCGCACGCGCGCCGCCGCGAACAGCGGTTTCCCCTTCGGCGCACTGTTCGTTGCCGGGCAGGTCGACCAGATGCAGTATCGGTATGTCCTGCACGGCATCGGCCAGTTCGGCGGCGAGCGCGGTGCTGGTCAGCACGCACGACGGCCGCGCGTCGCGGGACATGAAGGCGAGCCGCTCGGCGGGATACGCGGGATCGAGCGGCAGATAGGCCGCGCCGCTTCCGAGCACGCCGAGAATGGCCATCACCAGGTCGAACGAACGCGGCAGCGCGATCGCGACGATGTCGCCCGGCCCGAGTCCGCGCGACATGAGCTGATCGGCGAGCCGGTTAGCACGCACGTTCAGTTCGGCATAGGTCATCTGCCGGGCGCCTTGCACCAGCGCCGGGGCGGTCGGCGTGCGCGCGGCCTGCCGCTCCAGCAGGTCGCACACGGTCAGCGTGGCCAAGCCGTCGGCGGACCAGCGCGCAGCGTCGTGGCCGCCTCCGATCTGATCGGTCAATGCGTCCATTCCGTCAGTGATCCTGATGATGACTGGCTACGAGTCCGCGCGCGCGCAACTCGGGAATGACGGCGCGGCCAAATTCCTCGAAGGTGCCGGGGAAATGCGTCGGCGTGATGACGAAGCCGTCGCAGCAGTCTTCGAACAAGGCTTGCAGTTGATCGGCGATGTCAACCGCCGTGCCGACGAGACGCGGCGTGCCCGTGCTGCCCGACAGTGCGATGGCGGCCTCGTCGACGCTGACATCCGGTCTCGTGTCGAGCAGCTTCGCGAGCCACGCCAGCGTGCCGCCTGCGTCGACCGCGGGCCGCCTGTGCTGGCTTTCGAGAATCGGCTGCAGCGGCGCATCGCCGGACACGTCTGACAGATCGAGGCCCAGCATCGCGGCCAGATAGCTTCTCGCCGCGTCCGGCGCGACGAGCGTGTCGAGATGCGCGGCGCGAGCCTCGGCGATATCGCGCGTTTCGCCGATCACGGGCTGCACCGCGGCCATCAGGCGGATGTCCTGCGGCGAACGGCCCATGCGCGCGGCGCGCGCCCGGACGTCGTCACGCAACTCGCGCATGGCGGCGGGCTCGTTCTGGATGGCGAAGATGACTTCCGCCCAGCGCGCCGCGAAGTCCCGGCCTCGGGGCGACACGCCGGCGGCCATCAGCGTCGGATTTTCCCGATAAGGCAAGGTCAACGGGCCGCGTATGTCGAAGTGACGGCCTTTGTGATCGATCTGACGGATCTTGTCGGCGCGGGCATAGACGCCCGATTTCTTGTCGGCGACGAGCGCGCCTTCATCCCACGAAGACCAGAGGTCGTTACAGACCGTCAGCACTTCTTCGGCGCGCTCATACAGATCGCTGTGATCGAGCGATGTCAGATGCGCGAAGTTGATGGCATTGCTCGCTCCCGCCGAAGTCACGATATTCCATGCCATGCGGCCATGACTGAAATGATTCAGTGTACTAAGCGTTCTGGCGAGATGATACGGCTCCATGAAGGTGGTCGACAGCGTGACCGTGAACCTGAGCCGCCGTGTTACGCCGATCATCGGTGAAACGAGCAGCGCGGGATCGTGACGGAGCGCGCCGCTCGCGCCACGGCTCGTCATCGTTTGCCAGACGCCGTCATCGCCCATTGGAACGGCGAGCGACTCCGGCACGAAAGCATAGTCGTAGCCGTAGCGATCGAGGCTGCGAGCGAGGTTTTCGTAGAGTTCGCGATCGCAGAAATCGGTTTCGCTAAAGGGATGGCGCCACATTGCGCCGAAGTGGCTGCCCGGAGTAAGCACATACGCCGAAAGAAGCATGTGCCGGCGCATCACGACGCGGCTCCGGTTGCCGTGTCACACATTTGCGATGCCTTTATGCGATCATTTCCACCAGGGATCATGACGACCATGCGACACCACCTTTTTACTGGTAGTCACCAGAATTTCTGCGTATATTGTTCTAGTGTGATTGAAGTTGTCAATTAAGTTTCCCTGAGGGTAATGACATGAAAGACAACATTGCAGTCGCCGAAACTCCTCATACGGAAAAAATTACAAGCGACACGCCCGCTGTGGTCCGCAGCACGAGTCCGGCCACCAATGGCGTCAAGCTCGTGGGTGAAGCATTCGTTCCCGGCGCGAGTCTCTTGATGGACGGAAACGTCGTCAACGGGGCCGCGCATGTCGCCGCTGGCATCGGCATCAAGATGCTGTTCGGGCCGGTGGGTCTGCTGCTCGCGGCGGCCGATTCCTACTCGAAATCGGTGACCGACAAATACTTGTGGAATCACGTCAGCGATCTGGTCGACAAGGCCAAGGAAACCCGCAAGGCGAGAGCAGAGGCGGCACGTCCGCCGGTGGAATGAAGCCCGCCTGATTCACTGCCGGAAACACCACAAGCATCACTGAGCATTTTTCCTTCAGATGCGCTCGAAGCAATCCATACGCGCGTCTGAAGGAGTTCGTACGCTCGTTTCAATGCTCGAGTCGCTGGAAGACCCGAAGCTCGTGCCCATAGATCAGGCGGGGAATGAACTCATCATGCACGAGAGCGAGCTGGTGATCGCGCGCCCAGGCTTCCACAGCGCCTTCGGGGACCTGCTCCACCCACTCGCGCGTAAATACGTAATCGTCGATGTTATGAGCGAGGCGTCGCCCGCCCGGGCGCGCGGTCATGTCCTTGTACAGAAAGATGCCGCCTGGCCTGACACGATGGACGGCGGCTGCAAATACATCGCGCCTGTCCGGCGGCGGAACGTGATGCAGGACATCGATCATCGCGACGATATCGAACGGCCCTTCGGGCGCGTGGGCGACGGACCGGATATGTTCGAACGTCAGCATGTCCTGTGCGCCGAGCCGCTGCGCGGCGGCGCGCGCCGATTCCAGCGGCGGCGCCATGACGTCGCAACCCACGCCGCGCCGGATCTTCTTCGTCGCGGCGAGCACCGCAAGCAGGGAGCCCGCGCCGCAGCCGACGTCGAGCATATCGGCGCCGTCGCGGACGAATTGCAGCAGCTTGTCGTAAGGGCAGACATACGGGCGAATCGCGCTCAGCCATCGCAATGGCGTGGGCGTGTCGCAATAGGCCGCGTAGAAGAAACGCCGCAATTGCGCGGGCGTTGCCGAGGCGTCTATGGAGGGGATGGAAGCAGATGCGGGAGCGAGCATTTCTATCCGGGGGTGTCGTCCGATCTTGCGCTCGATGTTACTATGCAAACACTTCTTGCGCCGCCAATTTATCCGAATTCTTCGTTCTCCGCACGAGTTGATGCCAGATGAGCACAGCGGATCCAGTCGATGACGATGCTTCCGAACCTCAAAAGCATCGCGTAGTCAGGCACGTCCGGTATCGGATGAGCCGCAGCGAAAAGTTCATTGCGGTGTCGCTGATCGTCGGCGTCATCGTGCTCGCGCTGATTCCCTTTGTGTTCATCATCATTCCGGCGGGGCACGTCGGCGTGCTGTATCGCTTGCTCAGACACGGTACCGAGACGAACTTCGTCTATCACGAAGGGCTCAACGTCAAATGGCCGTTTGATCGGATCTATACCTACGAAGTCAGGACCAAGACGCTCGACGAAAGCGTCCACGCGCTCGCCCGGGACGGACTCAGCGTCCAGGTCGAGATTTCGGTTCTGTATCGCCCGGTGCCGGATAACGCGGGAAAGCTGCATCAGGAAGTCGGCTATGAATATGTCGACCGTGTGGTGCGGCCGATTTCGCTCGGCGCCGTGCGCGATATCATCGGCAAGAGCGATCCGCATGATCTGTATCGCATCAACGTCGAAGAACTGGAAGGCCGCATACTCGAAAAGATGCACGGGTCGCCGGCTGCGGCAGGGCTCATTTTTTTCGAGCGCGTTGTCGTGCGCGATCTCGATCTGCCGACAACCGTGAACGACTCGATCAACCGAAAGCTCACGGAAGAGCAGAATGCGCAGGCCTATCAGTTCCTGATCGCGCAGGCGAAAGATGAAGCGGAGCGCAAGAGGATCGAAGCTATCGGCATTCAGACTTTCTATTCCATCGTCGCCAATTCGCTGACGCCTCAATTGCTGACATGGCGAGGCATCGAAGCGACCGTGCAGTTGTCCAATTCCAGTAACTCGAAGATCGTCGTCGTGGGCGGCGGGAAGGATCAGCTCCCGTTGATTCTTGGGAGCGATATTGCCAAACAGCCGGATCTGCCTACTCCCAAGCCAGTGGACCCGCAGTCGCATCAGCTTCCGCAATGGCATGAGCTTCCGAAGCTTTTCCCCAACGCGGGCGATGGAAGTTCGGGTGCTGAAAACAGTGGCGGCAGCACGGGTTCAGGCAATGACAGGAATCTTTCTCAGGCCGCCAGCCCCGGCGTGAAGAAACCTTGATTCGATTTCGGGAGGCGCCATCATGATCGTCATTCCAACCTTCGTTTATGTCGTGCTTTGCCTGCTCGTCGCTTATCGTGGCCGGCGCACGCATATCGGTTATCTCGGCAGCTTTCTTCTGAGCCTGTTCCTTACGCCGGTTATCGTGTTCGTGGGATTGCTGCTGCTGACGCCATCGCCGGAGAATGTCGAGATTGTCTATCGCGGGGATAAGCAGAAGGTTTAGCGTGCTGGACGATTGCGCAGGAACGGATCAGGACGGCAATACAGAATAAGAAAGGAAGCGAGCAATCCGAGCCGAAAGAGCGGCGGCATGATCACGACCAAAGCGGATATGAAGAATACCGTCAGCATGATCCACGCCCTGAACCACTGCCACCTTCGGGGATAAACGTCAGCTCTGTTCTCTCGATGATGGGAATAGCTTTCCCACATCAGGACCATATAGGTGCCCTGCACCAGAAGAAACACGAGCGCATAGAGCGTGAGCGGAAAGGTGGCCATTTCGCTTTCAGCGAGCCAGGCCGTGGTAAATGGAATGAAAGATATCGCGAACAGGTTGGCGAAATTGGCCAGTGCCAACGTGCCGGTCAGATGCTGAGCGTGCCGGAGCACAGCGTGATGGTTCAACCAGACCACGGCGACAAATGCATAACTCACCGCATAGCTGACGAGATCCGGCCATAGGCTCAGCAACGCGCGCAAATCGTGACCCGTCGGCGGTTTGAATGCCAGCACCATGACGGTGATGATGACGGCAAAGATTCCGTCGGAGAGCGCATAAAAGCGCGCCAGTCGGTCTTCGGCTTTGATCATGATGTCAGTGGCTTTATCACGGACCTTCACCATATTATTCGACAGGCGTCAGGTCTGCGCGAAACCGGTCCGACGCTGCGACGATTCACGGTGACAACCGCCACGGAGCCGTTTCAGTGCGCTACGCGCTTGCGTTCCTCGTCAATGTGATCCTGCCTTGGGTCGCTTATCGCCTCGCACTGCCGGGTCTCGGCACAGAAGGCGCGCTCCTGGCTTCAGCCGTGCCGCTGTGTATCTGGCTTTGCGTCGACCTTGCCCGTTTTTCCCATTTCGATGCACTGAGCGCGATCGTACTGGCCGGCATTCTGATCTCCACCTGCGTGCTTGCGCTGAAACCCGCGAACTGGCTTCTGCAATCGCGTGCGCCACTGGTCAGCGGCACCATCGGCGTGTTGTTTCTGCTTTCGCTCCTGTTACGCCGGCCGCTCGTGTTTTACCTTGCGCGCTCGACGCTCTCGCGCGAGCGTCAGGGCCGCGAACGCGAATTCGACGCGATGTGGCAAAACCGCCCGCAACTCGTGCGATCGATTCGGCTCATGACGGCCGTCTGGGGCATCGGCCTCGTGAGCGAGAACGCGTTGCGACTGTGGGTGGTCAATTCGATCGACATCGAACACGCCGGACGTGATTCGAACTGGATCGGATACGCCTGCTACGGCGGACTGACGGTCTGGACGATGCTCTATCGCCGCATGTATCTGCGCAGACAGCAGGGTCAACCCTGATTGTTCCGATGCACCGTGCTCTGATACCTTCAACATCATACGTATGATCTAGAAGGAAATCCGATGCCGACCTTGCACCGGCAAGTGCTGAACCAGATGGGCGAGCAGATCTGCGCGGGCAAATTCGTGCCGGGCGAGATTCTGCCCGCCGAAGACGAACTCGCAGAACTGATGCGGGTAAGCCGCATCACGATTCGCGAGACGATGAAGTCGCTGTCCGCGAAGGGCATGCTCCAGGTGAGACGACGTCACGGCACGATCGTGCTGCCGCGCTCGAGCTGGCAGTTGTTCGATCCCGACGTCATCACATGGCGCGCGCGCGCCGGCACGGTCGACGCCGATCTCATCCGCGACCTGATGGAATTGCGCACGATCATCGAGCCGAACGCCGCCAAGCTCGCGGCAAAGCGCGCGACACCGGAAGACCGCGTCGCGGTGCGTCGCGCGTTCAGGGCGATGGAGCGCGCCGTCGCGGGGCAGGGCGAATACGTGCCCGCGGATCTCGCGTTTCACGGCGCGATCCTCACCGCGTGCCACAACCAGTTCGTTCAGCAGATGCAAAACGCGCTCTCCGCGATCCTGCGCACGAGCTTCGAGTTGAGCTCGGAGATCGAGGGCGGCCCGGCGCGCTCGCTGCCGATGCACGAAGCGTTGTGCATCGCCATCGAGCAAGGCGATGCGCCCGCTGCCGAGCAGGCCGTGCTCACGCTGATCGAACGCGCGGAAAAGGACTTCGACGATCGCGCGATGCTCAACCGCACCGCAAACGACAAGCCTCTGTAGCAGCGCGTCTCCGATACGCAATTGAAGGACCGCAGCCTTGAAAGAGGCCGCGCGGGCGCGCTCGCGTCCGCGTTTTTGAATGTATCTGATCAGGGAAACACGCATGAACAAGTTGTTCGATCTCAATGGCCGCACGGCGCTCGTCACGGGCTCGGCGCGCGGCATCGGCTACGCACTCGTGGAAGGGCTCGCGGCGGCGGGTGCGCGCGTCATCGTCAACGGCACGAAGGCCGATACCGTCGACGTCGCGGTGAGCCGCCTGCAGGCGCAAGGCTTCGATGCGCGCGGCCGGGCCTTCGACGTGACCGATGAATCGTCCGTCGCCGCCGCCTTCGCGGCATGGGACGCGGAGGGCATCGAAGTGGACATCGTCGTGAACAACGCGGGCATCCAGTTCCGCAAGCCGATGATCGAACTCGCGCTCGCCGACTGGCAACGCGTGATCGATACCAATCTGACGAGCGCGTTCATCGTCGCGAAGGAGGCGGCGCGGCGCATGATCGAGCGCAAGCGCGGTGGCAAGATCATCAACATCGGCTCGCTGACAAGCGAAGGCGCGCGCGCCACCGTCGCGCCTTACACGGCCGCGAAGGGCGGCATCAAGATGCTCACGCGCGCGATGAGCGCCGAATGGGCGCCGTTCGACATTCAGGCTAACGCGATCGGCCCCGGCTACATCCTCACCGACATGAATCAGGCGCTCGTCGATAACGCGAGCTTCGACGCATGGGTGAAGAGCAGCAACCCGTCGCAACGCTGGGGCAAGCCCGAAGAGCTCGTCGGCACGGCGGTGTATCTCGCGTCGCCCGCATCGAGCTATGTGAACGGACAGATCATTTACGTCGATGGCGGCTGGCTCGCCGTCCTTTGACATCGGAGACATTATGGATAACTTAAAGACGATAGCGCCGCAAAGATGGTGGCATCTCATGCCGATCATCTTCATCACGTACAGCCTCGCTTATCTGGATCGCGCGAACTACGGCTTCGCGGCGGCGGCGGGCATCGACAGGGACCTGGGCATCACGCCCGCGACTTCATCGCTGATCGGCTCGCTGTTCTTCCTCGGCTACTGCCTGTTTCAGGTGCCAGGCGCGATCTACGCGCAGAAGAACAGTGTGAAGAAGCTGATCTTCGCGAGCCTGATCCTGTGGGGCGTGTGTGCCGCCGCAACCGGCATGGTCAGCAACATTCCGATGCTGATGACGCTGCGTTTCGTGCTCGGCATCGTCGAGGCGGCGGTGATGCCGTCGATGCTCATGTACATCAGCCGATGGTTCACGCGCACCGAACGCTCGCGCGCCAACACGTTCCTGATTCTCGGCAATCCGGTGACGGTGCTGTGGATGTCGATCGTGTCCGGCTATCTCGTGCGCAACTTCGGCTGGCGCGAGATGTTCGTGATCGAAGGCGTGCCTGCGGTTTTGTGGGCCATCGTGTGGTGGTTCACGGTGAAGGATCGTCCGGCCGACGCGCCGTGGATGAGCGACAAGGAGAAAGCCGATTTCGACGCGATCCTCAAGTCCGAGCAGGCGCATATCGCGCCGGTGCGCGACTACAAATCGGCGTTCCGTTCGTCGATCGTGCTCAAGTGCTGCGCGATTCACGCGTTGTGGAGCATCGGCGTGTACGGTTTCATCATGTGGCTGCCGTCGATTCTGAAGTCGGCGTCGAAGACGATCGATATCGTATCGGTCGGCTGGCTCTCCGCCGTGCCGTATCTCGCGGCCATCGTGCTGATGCTGATCGCGTCGTATCTGTCGGACAAGACGCACAATCGCAAGCTCTTCGTGTGGCCCCTGCTGTTGGTCGGCATGATCGCGTTCGTCGGGTCCTATCTCGTCGGAAGCTCGAATTTCTGGCTGTCGTTCGGCTTGCTCGTGATCGCGGGCGCGACGATGTATGCGCCGTACGGACCGTTCTTCGCGCTCGTGCCCGAACTGATTCCGAGCAACGTGCTGGGCGGCGCGATCGGTCTGATCAACGCATGTGGCGCGCTCGGCGCGTTCCTCGGCGCGTGGCTCGTCGGTTATCTGAATGGCGCGACGGGAAGTCCTTCGGCATCCTACGTGTTCATGGCTGCGGCGTTGCTCGCGGCGGTCGTCCTCATGATGCTGGTGCCCGCGCAGTCGGGCCAGCGCTCGACACCCAGGGGAGGCGCGGGCACGAAGTCCGACGCCGTGTCTTCCGCTCTCGTGGATTAACGCAATGGCAACGCTCATCACCGACGTCAAGGTCATTCTGACCGCGCCGGAAGGCATAAATCTCATCGTCGTCAGGGTCGAGACGAATCAGCCCGGTTTGTATGGGCTCGGCTGCGCGACGTTCGCTTACCGTCATCTCGCGGTCAAGTGTCTGATCGAGGAATACTTGCGGCCTTTGCTCATCGGACGCGATGCCGAAGCGATCGAAGAGCTGTGGCAGCTGATGCATCAGAACGCGTACTGGCGCAATGGCCCGATTGAAAACAACGCCATTTCAGGCGTCGATATGGCGTTGTGGGATATCAAGGGCAAGCAGGCGAGCATGCCGCTGTATCAGTTGTTCGGCGGCAAGGTGCGCGAAGGCGTGCCGATCTATCGTCATGCCGATGGCCGCGATCTGAACGAACTGTGCGAGAACATCCAGCGCTATCGTGAGCAGGGCATCACGCATATCCGCTGTCAGAGCGGCGGTTATGGCGGCGGCGCGTTCGGCCGCGCGCCGTCCCATGCGCCCGAAGGCGCGGCGGACGGTATCTATCTCGACAGCCGCAAGTACATCCGCGAAACGCTCAAACTGTTCGATGGCATCCGCAGCAAGATCGGCTTCGATGTCGCGTTGTGTCATGACGTGCACGAGCGCCTCAAGCCCATCGAAGCGATTCGTTTTGCGCGCGAACTCGAACCCTACGAACTGTTCTTTCTCGAAGATGCGATCGCGCTCGAAGAGGGCGAGTGGATGCGCCAGTTGCGCGAGAAGACCACGACACCGCTGGCGCAGGGCGAGCTCTTCAACAATCCGTACGAGTGGCGTTTTCTGATCACGGAACGTCTGATCGATTTCATCCGCGTGCATCTGAGTCAGATCGGCGGCATCACGGCGGGACGCAAGCTGCAGATTTTCGCGGAACAGTTCGGCGTACGCACGGCGTGGCATGGTCCGGGCGATATGTCGCCGCTCGCGCATGCGGCGAACATTCATATCGATCTCGCGTCGCGTAATTTCGGCGTGCAGGAATGGTCGGGCACGGAGCCGCCGAACTTCGTCATCCAGCAGCTCAAAGGACCGCGCGAGGCGTTGCTCGATGTGTTCCCCGGGCTGCCGCAGTTTCGCAACGGTTTCGTCTACGCGAACGACAGGCCGGGGCTGGGCGTCGATCTCGACGAGACCGAAGCGGCGAAGTATCCGTGCGAGCGCGACGTCACGCTATGGACGCAAACGCGTTTGATGGACGGCGGGCTGCAAACGCCTTGAGCGTATGCGGGCAGGCGTCGGCAGGAAGCGCCACACGAGCAGCGCGAGAGCAAGCCCTGCCGGTGCCCAGTTCAGACTGGTTGGCACGCGGTCGCGGTGCGCGTAACGCTCGTCCATCATCGCCGCGACCAGATCTTGCGGCGCGCGCAATCGGCGATAGTCGAACGCAACTTGCTGCGCGATCGACGACAGATAACGCTCTCGCAACTCGGACAGCTCCTCGTGGCTTTCGACGCCCGCGCCCGCGCGCGATTGCGGCGGCACCTGAATCACGTCATCCGCGCGCCAGTAGCCGATGCGCTTGCCGTCCCGGTCGGTGCGCGGAATCGGCGCGGGCTGATCGCCGCCGACGCCGATCAGCCAGCCCTTCACCTGGCCGCGCGGGATATCGGTCACGCGCTGATCGCCGGGCAGGACCGGCGGCGCTTCCTGCCCGTCCGTGAAGAACAGAATGCTCGCATCGTGTCCGATGCTCGTCGCCGTGCGCACGGCCGCATAAACGCCGCCTTCGGCCACGCGGCTCCAGTTGGTCCAGCGCATGTCGCCGCCGATACTGTCCAGCGAAGCGAGCAGCGCATCGAAATTGGCGCAGACCTCGATCGGCGGAACGAGCAGCAAGGTGCTCTGTCCCGTGAAGATGCTCCAGCCAATCTTCGATCCGCACGGCAAACGCTCCAGACCTTCCCGCATGGCCGCGCGCGCGAAGTCGAGCCTGCTGACCGGCGTGCTTCCCGTGCCGACATCCTCGACATCCATGCTTTGCGTGATGTCGAACGTGACGATGTAGCTGTACACGTTGCGCTGAAACATCACATCGGGCATCCAGACCGCGGCGGCAAGCAGGGGCACGGCCGCGACGATGGCCCAGTTTCGCCGTTTCAGAAACGCGAGCGTCGCAGCGATGGCGCTCATGGCAGATCATCGCTTTGCGCGCCGCGCAGTTTCACCGTCGAGCGCTTCTTGACTTCCGCGTCCTCCTGATCGCCGGGCGTTTCGGGCGCGAGCCACAGCGCGCGTTCGAGGTTGTAGCGCGCGTCCCAGTCGTCGGGCATCAACCGCAGCGCCGCGCGATAGCGCTCCTTGGCTTGCTCGAGCAGCGGCAGCGAACGGATCGGACCCGCGCCGTCCGCACCGGCCGCTTCGCGCAGATGCATGTTGCCGAGATCGAACAGCGCTGCGGCTTGTATCGCGTGATCGTCGGGCTGCGTGACGAGCGCATCGAAGAGCCGTTGCGCCTCGTTCGGCCGTCCCGCTTTCGCGAGCGACACCGCGCGCGCGAGCCGCACTTCGGGCGCGTCGTCACGCTGTGCGGCAGGGCCATTGGCCGTGACTGCGTTCAGCGCCGCCGCGACGGCTTGCGCGTGCCGCAGCATCGCCCAGTCGTAAGCGGCCATCGCGGCGAAGCAGAGCGCTGCTGCGCCGAATGCGAGGTGAACGGCGCCGCGCCTCATGACCAGCTCCGTACCTGAACGAGCCGCAGCGCCAGCAGCGCCGCACACGCGAAGAGCGCGAGTGCGAAGCACAGCGTGCTGCAATCTTGCCGTGGCAGGCGCTCCTCGAATGTGACGACCGCGCTGTGCTGCCGGTCGATGTCCGACATCGCCGTGGCCATCGCTGCCGCGTCTTCCGCCTGATACAGCCGGTAAGGCGACGAAAGTCCCTGAAAATAGCGATGCAGTTCCGCTTCCTCGGACTGATCGTCGGCGAGAGCGGGCTTCGTGAGATCGGGACTGTACACGCCGCTTCGCAGATAGACGAAGTACAGCGCGACACCATTGCGCGCCAGGCCGCCGCTGATGGCGGCGCGCGCGTCGGCATCGAGATGCGCGCCGCCGTCGGAGACCAGTACGATGGCGCGGCGGCCGGCGTAGCTGTGTCCATCGAACTGACGGATTGCGGCGATCAGGCCGCGGTCTAGGCGCGTGTCCGGCGTGCCGCGGCCGATCGCCGTGCCCGACAGCGCCGCGTCGATGATCCGGTGATTCGCCGTGAACGGCACGGCGAGAACGGGGCTGATGCCGAACATCATGAAGGCGAGCCGGTCGTCCGGCCGTCCGGCGACGAAGCGTTCGAGCGCATGGCGCGCCACGGCGTTCTTCGTTTGACCGCGCGGCTCGGCGACGGGCGTCCTCGACATCACGCCATCCATGCTCGCGCTGCGGTCCATCAGAATCAGGATCTCGGAGGCGGTGCCGGTGCGCATGACCTGAACATGCGAGCGCCCCGGACCCGCCAGACCGAAGACGATGGCGAGCAGCGCCAGCATCGCGCACAGGCGTCGCCCATGTTCGATCGCCGCGCCGATGGCATCGCGCGGCAGCCAGTCGATCGACGAATAAGAGAATGCCTCCGCTGGCCTCGGCAGCAAGGGTAGAAGCGCGAGCGGCAGCATGAGCAGGAGCCAGGGCCGGAGGAAATCGACAGGCATGACCGTCAGCGCCTCTTCTCGGCCTGATACAGCGCTCGCGCGAACTCGCGCAGAGCGAACGGCGTCGATGCGCCATCGCGATTGAAGAAGCGCTGCTGCGAGCTTGCATAGAACGCTTCGACGCGCGACCGGAGCGCTTCGAGATACGGCGCGCGCGCGAGCAGCGCGTGCAGCGACGTGGCGTGAACGACCTGACCGGCGGCTTCGTCGAGCGCGCGATGCAGATGGAGCCATGCCTTATCGCTGGCGTCGATGTCGCGTGTATCGAGCGTGCGAATCGCCTGCCATGCGCGGGCGAAGGGCAGCCGTCGCGCGTCCTCGCGCCTGCGCCACGATGCCCACGCGGCCCAGCCCGCCAGCGTGACGAAGAGGAGCGCGAGCCACGCCCGCATGCGGCGACGCGGTTCCACTTGATCCGGCGGCGCGACGATGCGGTCCGGCCTCAGCGGCTGAAGATCGCCCGCGCGGAATGACGCGCGCGGCGTCAGGGGCGCGACGCTGATCGGCCACGCGGCCACATGCAGCGTTGCGCCGTTGGCCGCCGCGAGTTCGAATGCAGGCAGGTCGGCTTGCGTGAGCGTCTGCGCGGCGTTGACGATCTGATAGTCGATGACCATCCACGCGCGGCCCTGCGCGTCCTTCTCGATGCGCGGCGCGCGGCGTTCGAGCCACACGCCGACGCGTCCCGCCGATGGCATCGGCACGTCGCCATCGATGGGAAGGAGCACGCGTTGTGTCAGGACATCGCCGAGAACGTGGCCGAACGCGCGCGGTTGCTCGACGATGGCATCCTGCGCGTGGCAAGGGCCATTCAGCGCGACAGTCATCGCGACGATGGCCATACGCACGGCCCGGCCGCGTCTCATGCGGCGCTTTCCAGAAAGTGGCGGGACAGCGCTTCGGCATCGAACGCGCCTTCGACGAAGAACGGATGCGCGCCGCGCCTGCCAAGCGCCGTTTTCAGTTCGACTCGCCGTCTCGCTACGTTCTCGCGCCACTGTTGCGCGAGGCGCGGCCGCAGCCAGAGCGTCCGCTTGCCGCCGGTTTCCATGTCGCGCACCGGCAGGAACCGGCCCGCGTCCGGCGGCTCGATTTCGGCCTTGTCCCAGATCACGATCGGCACCACGCGGGCGCTGACGAGGCGGTCCAGCGCCGCGTCGAGCCGCGTAAGCGGCCAATGAAAATCCGATACCAGAAAGACCAGCCCGCGACGGCCCGCAAGACGGTCGAGCGTGCGCGCAAGACCCGCGTCGCCATTTGCCGTGTGGGGTGACGGTACGCAATGGCGCAACAGCGCCGCCATTTCGTCGCCGGCGGCGCGGCCGTGCCGGGGCGGCACGAAAAGGTCCTCGCGCGCTTCGTGATCGAACCCGAGCATGCCGACCTGATCGCCGGCCCGGAATGCGCTATAGCCAAGCGCCTCGACGAAATCGGCGGCGAGATCGAGCTTCGTGCGGTCCGTGCCGAAGCGCATCGACGCGGACACGTCGACGATCACCTGTACCGGCACCGCGACGCGCTGCAGATGCAGGCGCACGAGCCACTGCTGCGGCACCGAGCGCTGGCTCGCGCGCAGATCCAGCCTGCGGGGATCGGGATGATCGAACAGGCGCGCGTGCATGGCGAATTCCTGTCCCGCGCCGAAGCTCGTCCCCGGATGCGAACCGGGCCTGAAGCCGCGCGCGCGTCCCGGCAGTCGATAGTGGAATTCGACCGGATCTTTCATGATTCAAGGCACCGCGATCTTCTGCACCATCGTCGCGATGAGTGCTTCGGCGATCTCGTGCCGGCGCATTTCATACACCGGCGTGAAGAACACGCGATGACCGAGCGCGGGTAAAAGCACGGCGTGCACGTCCTCGGGCAGCGCGTGCAGACGGCCATCGAGCCAGGCGTTCGCGCGCACCGCGCGCACCAGTGCGCTCATGCCGCGAGGGCTCGCGCCCGCGAGAATCAGCCGTTCCATGTCGACGCCATCGATCTCGATGCCGAAGCGCTGCGGCGTCTCCGTCGCCTGCCAGATGTCGAGCACGTATTTCTCGATGCTCGGGCTGAGGCTCACGCCGCGCTGGATCGCCGCGCCGATGTCGTTCAGGCGCGCGGCATCGATCACGGCGGCGGGGACGGCCTGCATGAGCGCGTCGGCATCGTGGAAAACCGGGTCGAACACGAGCGCGCGGCGCACGTCGGCGCTCGAAGGCGTCGGCATGTTGAGTTCGAACAGGAAGCGGTCGCGCGCGGCGGAGGCCAGTTCGAAAGTCTCGTCCTTCTCGACCTTGTTGCGGTCGGCGAATACGGTGAGATGCGGAAAGCGATAGTCGCGGCCGAATGCGGACACGGTGCGCTCGGCCATCGCGCGCAGCAGCAGCGATTGAACCTGCGGCCGCGAACGGTTAATTTCGTTGAAGAAGAAGGTGGTGAGTTGTTCACCGTGGCGCAGCAAGGGACCGGGATCGATGCGCGGCTTGCCGTCTGCATCGACGAAGGTGTGATAGATCAGATCGCCCGGCATCAGGTCGATGGTGCCTTCGATGCGCTCGAAATCGCCACCCGTCGCCCGCGCGAATGC
>Ga0160447_100204_pt1 | contig 34176 bp, 28 predicted proteins | sample HID1973K_E1MG_FD_108222 | JGI IMG/M metagenome (GOLD analysis project Ga0160447, IMG submission 108222) | Enriched mosquito-associated microbial communities from UW Madison campus, WI, USA - HID1973K_E1 MG | ecosystem: Host-associated > Arthropoda: Insects > Digestive system > Unclassified ...
CTATTGGCGTTGCCCCTGTGCGGGGCGGCAGTCACTTTCTTTGCTGCTGCAAAGAAAGTAACCAAAGAAACAGCTATCCCCATCCAAAGTACTTCACGCCGGCCGCGGCACAGGCGATCAGTCCTGGCACAGCAGTAGCGAGTGCCCTCAAAGGCCAGACCGGGCCTGGACCGCGCACGATCTGACACATCGCGCCACAAAGCAACTGGTTCAGCACGAAATGGCTCCCGCCCGCTTCGCGGCCGATGGGTCAATCGGGTCTGCATGCGCGTCCATATCAAGGTATCCATACCAATGGTTTCCCTTGCATATCCAACGGCAGCGCGTAGCGCTGTGCCGGAACCCTTTCGTGCTGAACCAGCGCGCTTGAACTACTAGCTTGTCCGACCGTGCGCGGCCCAAGCCCGATGGGGCCTCCGAGGGCACTCGCTACAGAGCCCACGAACGACGAGAAGAACACCCAAATTGCGTATGACCGCGAGCGTCTCGAGTTGCTTTCTTTGGTTACTTTCTTTGCAGCAGCAAAGAAAGTGACTGCCGCCCCGCACAGGGGCAACACCGATACACCGACACGCAAACGGGATCCGGCGAAGACCCGAACAAACCTACCCGGCCTTACGCATCGGCTCCCCATTCACCCCCGCAAACGCCTGCTTGCGCCAATCCCCGGCGTCCGGTCTCGCGAGGCCCAAATTCTCCCGCAACGTCGACCCGTCGTAATCCTTGCGAAACACCCCGCGCCGCTGCAACTCCGGCACCACCTGCCGCACAAAATCCTCATACCCACCCGGCACATGCGTCGGCGAGATCACAAACCCATCGCAACCGCCTTCGACGAACCATTGCTCCATCTGATCCGCCACCGTCTTGGCCGTGCCCGCAAACACCGGAAACTCGTTCAACCGCGCACGATTCGAGAAATCGACAAAATCCCGCACCGACGGATTCTGCTTCCCCGACAACATCACCACGCGATCGCGAAAACCCGTCCACCCGGAGATAGCCTTCATCTCCGCGTCGGTGAACGGCGCGTCATAATCTCGCTTCGAGAAATCGGTATTGAGCACTTCACACAGCAAGGTAAGCGAGTCGATCGGCCTCGCGAGCGAATCGATATAGTCGCGTTGCTGCTGCGCGATTTCATCCGATTCGGCGACGACCGTATAACACGCGGTCGCAACCTTCACCTTCTCCGGATCGCGCCCCGCATCGAGCACCGATTGTCTGAGTTCCGCGCGCTGCTTCTTGCCCGCCGCGAGATTCGGATACACCACGAAAATCAGTTCGCCCCACCGCGATGCAAACGCGCGGCCACGCCCGCTCTGCCCCGCCTGAATCAGCACCGGATGCCCCTGCTGCGAACGCGGCACGGTCAGCGGGCCACGCGAGCTGAAGTACGCGCCCTTGTGATCGAGCCGATGCACCTTGGCCGGATCGGCGAAGCGGCCGCTTTGCTTGTCGAGGATCAGCGCGTCGTCTTCCCACGAATCCCAGTGACCCATCACCGTTTCGAGGAACTCATCGGCGCGGTCATAACGCAGATCGTGCTCCAGATGCATCTCGCGGCCGAAGTTCGCGGCCTCCGAATCATTGAGCGACGTCACCACGTTCCACGCGACACGGCCCTTGGTCATCAGATCGAGTGTCGCGAAATGGCGCGCGACATGGTACGGCTCGTAATACGTCGTCGAATAGGTCGCGCCGAGGCCGAGGTGCGTCGTGGCCATCGCCATCGCGGTGAGAATCGGCGACGGGTCCATCTTCACGGCGCGCACGCCATGTTCGACGGTTTGCGCGTGATCGTCGCCGTAGATATCGGGCATGGCGAGACGGTCGTCGAAGAACGCCAGATGAAATTTGCCCTCTTCCAGCGTGCGCGCGATGCGCTGGTAATACTCCGGCGACATGAAGTCCTGCATCGCGCCGCCATGACGCCAGGAACCGGGATACGTCGAGCAGTTCTGAGCCTGCAAAAAGCCGATCAGCGTCATCTGACGCGAAGTGTCGTGTGCCATGTCGTCCATGCCTCCAGATGTCGGTATGGAGTCGATTATGTCGACGGCGCCGCGACGACACTATTTGCTTTATGGGATAGACTCATAGCCGATCCTGATAAAACCAACGGAGACTTCCCGTCATGGCGCCCGACAAGCCGGACGAGGGCCCGCACTCCGCAGCGCCACCGACGCTGCGCTTCGACCTCGTCGAACTGGAGACCTTTCTCGCCGTGGTCGAACTGGGCAGTTTCAGTTCCGCCGCCAGACGCCTGCACATCTCGCAGCCTTCCGTGACGGCCCGCGTGCAGCGCCTCGAATCGACCCTGAAGACGCGCCTGCTCGTGCGAACGACGCGTCACGTGGAGCCCACGCCCGCCGGCAAGCGTTTGCGCGAGCACGCCGAAATCGCGTTGCGCGAACTGCGCAAGCTGCTGCAGGAATTCCAGGCCGACGCCGAGGCCGCGCGCCTGCGCGTGGTGGTCGCCGCCACGCCGATGATCTCGGCCGTCATGCTGCCCTCGCTGATCCATTCGTTCTGCCAGCGCTATCCGGACGTGCAGATTCAACTGCGCGATCTGCAATACGAGGATGTCGTCGCGAAGATCGAAAGCAACGAGGCCGATCTCGCCGTGGTCGCCTTCGACAACGATTCGAGCAAGCTGAGCTTCGAAGCGCTGACCGAGGAGGACATGCTGGTCGTGGTGCCGAAGACACATCCGCTTGCGCAAGCCCGCGAAGTCACGCTGGAGCAGCTCGCGCAAATCCCGCTGATGCTGCTCGACCGCTACTCGATGCTGCGCGACAGGCTCGCCGATGAATTCACGAAGCGTGGCCTCACGCTGCGGCCAATGCATCACGCCGCAAACCTGAGCACGCTGCTCGGCATGGTGGACGCGGGGCTCGGCGCGACCTTCCTGCCGCGCTCGATGGCCCAGCGCTACGCGCGCGACACCCGCGCCACGCTGCGGGTCGCCGATGTGAGCCTGAGCCGCCGCTTCGGCATCCTGCGCGCGCGCGACGCCGACCTGAGCGCGGCCGCCTTGAGCTTCGTGCGGCACTTGCAGGCCAATTTCGGCGCGACGCTCGCGAGCGATGCGTCGCCGTCCTGATCCCCTATGAATGCGCGCATCTATCCGTTTCGCCGATCAATCGATCGCGACATTGAAATTGTTCTGCGGAGCCCGCGACTCTAGACTCGGGTCATGGAGTGCTGATGCCATGCGCTCATCTCATACCGGAGACCTCTCATGACGCTCGAAAACAAACAGACTTTTCGTGACGCGCTTTCCGCTTTCCCGAGCGGCGTTACCATCGTCTCGACCACCGACGAACAAGGCCGCCACTGGGGCTTTACCGCCAGCTCGTTTTCGTCGGTGTCGATGGACCCGCCGCTCGTGCTGGTGTGCATCGCCAACAAGGCGGATTCGCACGCCGCGTTCGTCAACGCGCAACGCTATGCGATCAATATCCTGTCGCAGGAGCAGAAGGACGTCGCGATGCATTTTGCGCGCAAGGGCGTCGACAAGTTCGGCCCGCACGCCTTTCGCTACGGCACCGGCGACGACCCGCATCCGCCGATGCTGCCGGGCTCGATGGCCTCGCTCGTGTGCATCGCGCGCGACGTGCACGAAGCAGGCGATCATACTGTGCTGATCGGCGAGATCCAGGACGTCGAACTCGGCGACGCCACGCCGCTCGTCTACTACAACCGGGGTTTTCGCGACCTCGAACTCGAAACCGCAGATTCACTTATCTAAGCGCATCGCATGAACGCTTTCAGCTTCACCACGGTTCCTTCGCTCCTCGTCGATTACGGCGGCGCGCGGCGTCTCGGCGCGCTCTTGCGCGAGCGCTATCGCGACGAACGCCGGCTCGTGCTCGTCACCGACCGCTTCCTGAATGAGAGCGGCCTGATCGCGCCGGCGCTCGACAATCTCGCCATGCAAGGCTGGCAAGTCACGGTGATCGATGACGTCGTCGCCGATCCGCCCGATCACGTCGTGCTCGACGCCGCCGCGCGCGCGAAGGCGAGCGGCGCCGAAATCGTGCTGGGACTCGGCGGCGGCTCGTCGATGGACGTCGCCAAGCTGATCGCCGTGCTGTGCGCGTCGGCGCAACCGCTCGAGAAGATGTACGGCGTCGGCAACGTCGAAGGTCCGCGTCTGCCGCTCGTGCTGATGCCGACCACCGCGGGCACGGGCTCCGAAGTCACGGCCATTTCCATCGTGACGACGGGCGCGACCACGAAAAGCGGCGTCGTCTCGTCGGTTCTTTATCCCGATCTCGCGCTGCTCGACGCGGAACTCACGCTCGGCCTGCCGCCGCAAGCGACCGCCGCGACCGGCATCGACGCGATGGTGCATGCGATCGAGGCGTACACGTCGGCGCGTCTGAAGAATCCGCTCTCCGACATGCTCGCGAAGGAAGCGCTGCGTCTGTTGTATGCGAACCTGCTGCCCGCCTGTCGAGATGGCGGGAATCGCGCCGCGCGCGAAGCGATGCTGCTCGGCGCAACGCTCGCGGGCCAGGCGTTCTCGAATGCGCCGGTCGCCGCGGTGCACGCGCTCGCGTATCCGCTCGGCGGCCATTTCCATGTGCCGCATGGTCTGTCGAATGCGCTCGTGCTGATGCATGTGCTGCGCTTCAACGCGCCCGCCGCCGCCGCGCGCTATGCGGAGCTTGCAGATACGCTCGGCTGCGCCGCCGCCGGTGACAGCGCCGAAGCGAAGACCGAAGCCTTCATTCAGGCGATGCAGACGCTCGTGAACGAGACCGGCATTGCGCGCACGCTGCGCGAGGTGGGCGTGGAGGAATCGCATCTGCCGATGCTCGCCGCCGACGCGATGAAGCAGCAACGTCTGCTCATCAACAACCCGCGTGAGATGACCGAAGCGGCTGCGCTCGATATTTACAGGGCCGCGTTATGAACGGGACCGTGCGCATCGCGTTCGTGCAGTCGTGCTGGCATCGCGAGATCGTGGATCAGTGCCGTCATGCGTTCGAGAGCATCTGCGGTTCTTTCACGAGCATATGAGCGTGAAGGGACGGGAAGTGGCGAACGCGTGTGTCGAGACTCTGCAGCGGCTGGCGATGATTGTGTGACGGGGTTGCTCGATGTAAGGAAAGCATCCAGCTCCACGCAGGATGCTTTTTTATCGCCTCTATTCCACCCACCCACCAAACTGCGCAATCCTCTCCAGCGGCAACCGCGCGCGCGGCGCATGCTCGCGCTCCGCAAGCGCGGTGGGCAGCGACTGCGCATCGCCATGATGCGCAACCGAAATCATGCTCAGCACCTCATAACGCCCAGGAATCGAAAACGCTTCCCGAAACGCATCTGCATCGAGGCCGCTCATCGAATGCGCTGCAAGTCCCACCGCATGCGCCTGCAAAAGCAGCGCCATCGCGGCCGCGCCGGCATCGTAGCCTGCGCTCGGATTCTCTGCGCCCTTGGCCGTGAGCGTATCCGCGAGCACGGCGATCAGCACTTGCGCGTTCGCATTCCACGATTGATTGAAGGAGATGAGCGTGCCGAACGCACGCCCGAACGCCACGGGATCCGCGGCCTTCTCGAACACGACGAAGCGCCACGGCTGCGCGTTGAACGCGGATGGCGCCCAACGCGCCGCTTCGAGCATGGCGATCACATGCGCGTGTTCGACGGCACGGTCCGCATACGCGCGCGGACTCCAGCGCGCGGCGATCAGTGGATGAATGGCGATATCGGTCGGGGCTGGTCGATGGGTCATGACACGTCCGGATGCCGGAAATCGAAGCCGTCGGGCGTCTCATCGACATAACCGGCGTGCGGCGCCATGAAATGCCCCGGCAACAGCAGCGCGCGCCGCTCGCAGGTCTGCTCCAGAATCCTTCGGCGCGTCTCGGCGGACTGCTTCTGGTCGATGCAGCCGAAGCAGCTCCAGTGCGGATACTTCACCTGAATCGGATGATGCAGGATATCGCCGGTCATCACGGCGTGTGCGCCGTTCGACTTCAGCCAGATCGCGACATGCCCCGGCGTGTGCCCCGGCGCGGGTTCGAGCGACAGACAGTCCGCGATCTCGGCGTAGTCATCGACGATCAGCGCCTGCCCGGCCTCGATCACCGGCAACACGCTGTCCTTGTAGGCGAGAATGTGATGCCCCGTGGATTCCTTCGCGTAGCGGGCCGCCCAGTAGTCGTTCTCGATCTTCGAGAACACGTACTTCGCGTTGGGAAACGTCGGCACCCAGCGATCGCCGATGAGCCGCGTATTCCAGCCGATATGATCCGCATGCAGATGCGTGCAAAGCACGTAGTCGATCTGCTCGGGTGTGGCGCCCGCCGTAGCGAGGCGGTCGAGATACGGCGTCTGCAGATTGCACCAGTCGGGCCGGCCCGGGCGTTCCTTGTCGTTGCCGACGCAGCCATCGATCAGGATCTTGTGACGCCCGGTATCCAGCAGCCACGAGTGCATGCTGAGCAGCATGCGCCCAGTTGCGGGATCGTAGTGACCGGGCGCGATCCACGAGAGATTGTCCGCGACGTCCTTCGGCGTCGCCAGCGGAAAGAACTTCAGAAAGTCGAAGGACGTGTCGACGGTTTCCTGAACGAGTGTCGCCGTTACGTTGCCAATCTGGAATCGAATCACGATGCCTGCTCCCCCGACAATCCTGCTGCGACAGGCTGACGTTCCATGCGCGGCTCGCGGCTCGCGCCGTCCTCCAGCGCGGCAAGCTCGACGCCCGCCGCTTCGCGCAACGGCATGATGCCGAGCACGGAGATCACCGCGGCGAGCACGATATAGGCGGCCAGCAACCAGTAACCGCCCGCCCACATCACGAACAGCGCGGCGAGGATCGGCGTGGGGCCGCTCCAGATCACGGTCGCAAGCTGATACGCCACCGACACGCCGCTATAGCGTATCGCAGCCGGATACTGCTCGCTGATCAGCGCGGGCTGCGCGGACAGCGTGCTGCCCAGACCGAAGACCATCGCGATCGTGATCGCCGTGACGATCACCGGATAGCTGCCCGTGTCGAGCATCCTGAAGAACGGAAAGATGAACGCGCCGAGGAAGATCATGCCGCCCATGTACACCTTCTTGCGGCCGATACGATCCGACAGCGCGCCGAAGAACGGCTGCGACAACAGTGTGAAGAACGAGCCGATCATCAGCGCGCGAATCGCGAGCGGCTTGCCGATATGCAGGTTCTGCGTCAGATAGACGAGCGCATAGACGGAAATCACGAAGAAGCTGGTGTTCTCGGCCGCCTGCGCCGCGACGATCTGCAGGGTGCGCTTCTTCTGGGTGGCGAGCACCGTGGCGATCGGCATCTTCTCGGCGGTGTGCGAGCGCTGCAACTTCTGGAAGCTCGGCGACTCGGACACGCGGCGTCGAATGATGAAGCCCACCACGACGAGCAAGCCCGACAGCAGGAACGGCACGCGCCATCCCCAGGCCGCGAACTGCTCGGCCGTCGTGAGCGCGGTGGTCAGGGCCATCACGCCAGTCGAAAGAATCAGCGCGGCGGAGATGCCCATCTGCGGCCACGCGCCGTAGAAGCCGCGTTTTTTCGCGGGCGAATGCTCGATCACCATCAGCGTCGCGCCGCCCCACTCGCCACCTACCGCGAAGCCTTGCAGGAAGCGCAAGGTCGTGAGAAGAATCGGCGCGCCGAGGCCGATGCTCTCGTAAGTCGGCAACAGGCCGATCAGGAAGGTCACGCCGCCCATCATCAGCAGGCTCAGCACGAGCATCGCCTTGCGGCCGATGCGGTCGCCGTAATGGCCGAACACGATGCCGCCCACCGGGCGCGCGATGAAGCCGATCGCAAAACTCGCCAGCGACGCGATCGTTCCGGCGACAGGATCGAATGCCGGAAAGAACAGCTTGTTGAAGATCAGCGCGGCCGCCGATCCGAAGATGAAGAAGTCGTACCACTCGAGCGTCGCGCCAATCGCGCTGGCGAACGACACTCGCCGGATATCCGAATCGTTGACCATGTTGTCTCCTCCACTTGCCTGGGATGGCTGATATGTTTTATTTGACCGGCGCCTTCAGACGCCGGGAATCTCGACCGTCAGCAGCGGCGCATGCTGCTGCGCGCCGAACGTGTCGCGCTCGCCCACGCTGCCCTGCGCCCACGAGCGCTTGAGCGTGAGCTTGAACGCGCGTGCCGGATCGAAGAACATCAGGGTCACGATGTCGTCCTTCGTCACGTTGTACAGCTTGCAGATCAGCGTTTCGGTCAGCACGCCGCTATGCTTCACGCGTTCGTAGAGCGGCGCGTCGTCGAAGATCACGTCGAAGGTGATCTCGAACGGGCCGGAGTTCTTGCTGCGCACGACTTTCGCCAGATCGCGCAATGTCTTCGTCTGCGTTGCGTTCATGTTCAGATCTCCACGACTTCAATCGGAAACAGCGACTCGGCCGAGTCGATCTTCATCACGTGATAGACCGTGAACTTGCACACCGGGCCGATCGGGTTCTCCGGCGGATTGAGCGGGATCGCGAAGTTGCCGGCCGTCGCCACCTGTCCCGGATACGGCGTGTGCAACACATCGATGCGCACGCTGCTGCAAATCGCATTCGCCAGTTCCTGATTCGCCGCGGTCACTTCGCCGAGCAGACCGATCTCATGCGGCACCGTGTTCGCGAGCGGCTCGAAGCTGCCCATCACGCCGTTCTTGCCGTACACGTGAAAGTTCAGCGTCGCTTCGCCGGAGCGCAGTTCGGGATACGTCTCGCGCGCCTCGTCCTCGATGCGCTCGAGAAAGTTATCGATCTGCTCGATCAGGATCGGATCGCGAATCCCGCCGATGAAAATCGTACGCATGCCCACGACGCCCGCGCCTTCGAGTTTCACCGTGTAGTCGTCGGCGGGAATGAAGCGGCTGCCGCGCACGCGCACGGCGCGATCGATGATCTGTTCGTAGGTCGCCTCGCGCAGATCGAGCACACCGCCGGGTCCGGTCAGAAGATCGGGCCGGGTCTTTTCGTAGAGCGTGTGCGCGGCCACCGATGCGGGCGTGCAGCGCTCGCGCGGGTTCATCGGTTCGAGGTCGAAGCTGTCGCGGCGGATCGTGGCGAGAATCACCTTGCCTTTCGGCTCGGCGCAATTCGCGCCGCATTCGACGATCTTGCCCATGTGCCAGTAAATGCCCGGATCGATGCCGTGCAGCATGCACAGGCCCGCGAACGGCGCCGGGTCATACGCGCGGCCCGCGATGATGATGTCGAGATCCGGATGCTCGCGCAACGCCTTTGCGAACGGCTCCGCGCCCATCTGCGCGACGATATGCGACGAAGCGCCGATGTCCGCCGCCTGCAACTCCGGCGCCGATGCACACGGCGTGATGCGGCCTTCGCCCAGCGCATCGCGCACGTACGACGGGTCCACGTCCGAATAGATCTTCGCGACCTTGAAGCGATAGCCCTCGCGCTGCGCGATCTCCGCGATCACATCGACCATGAAGTCCACATGCGCGCGAATGCCCGGGCCGCCTGCCGAGCTGATGTAGATCGGAATCTTGCGCGTGGCGCAGGCTTCGAGCATCAGCGACAGATCGCGCAGATACGCCTCGCGCGTCACCAGGGTCTTGGGCAGGCCGAGCAGATAGGGGCCGGGGTCGGTGGAACCGCCGTCGACGATCATCGCGTCGGGCTGCTGTTCGATGCCACGCCAGAAGTCGGCGGCCGGGATGCCGTAGCCCAGAATGCCATTGGGCGTCAGGATCTTGATTTCGTCCTTCATGAAGTCTCCGTTCCTTTAACGACTGTTGTCGAAATTATCGGGAACGGGACCGTGAAACTCTATTCGCTTTAGAATATGGATTTATAAGCCGGGGTTATAAATCACCATGTCGCGTGATGAGCGTTCCGTTACCGCAGAAAGCATCGACCCGATCAGCCTGCGCTTCGAACTCGTCGAGCTGGAGACCTTTCTCGCGGTGATCGAACTGGGCAGTTTCAGCGGAGCGGCGAAGAAAATGCACGTGTCGCAGCCGTCGGTGACGAACCGCGTCCAGCGGCTCGAATCGATGCTGAAGACCAGGCTCGTCGAGCGCACGACGCGGCGCGTGACGGCCACGCCCGACGGCGAAGAACTCGCGCGCCGCGCGAAACTCGCCCTCGCGGGTTTGCGCGAACTGCTGCTGGACTTCCAGTCGCGGGCAGCGGCGTCGAAGCTGCGCACGGTGATCGCGACCACGCCGATGCTCGCCGCCGTCGTGCTGCCACAGCTCATCCATTCGTTTCGTCAGGCGCATCCGGCGATGCAGATTCAGGTCAGGGACCTGCAATACGAAGATGTGCTCGTATCGGTCGAATCGGGTCAGGCCGATCTCGCCGTGAGCGCGTTCGAAGGCGACTCCAGCACGCTGCGATTCGAGCCGCTCGCGCGGGAGCCGATGCTCGTCGTGCTGCCGAGAGCGCATCCGCTCGCGGGCGCGAAGCATATCTCGCTCGAACAGCTCGCGGATTTGCCGCTCATGCTGCTCGACCGTTATGCGCTTTTGCAGACGCGGCTGTCGGCGGAACTGGCGAAGCGCGGGTTGTCGCTGAGTACGATCCAGCACGCGACCAACGTCGGCACGGTGCTGGGGCTCGTGGATGCGGGTCTGGGCGCAACCTTCCTGCCGCGCTACATGGCGCAGCGCTATTCGCTCGAATCGCGCGCGACGCTCGACGTACCCGACATCGACCTGTCGCGCAACTTCGGTGTACTGGTGCGCGCGAAAGCGGACCTGAATCTGGCCTCGACGCTGTTTCTCGATCATCTGCGCGCGCACTTCGCGGCGACGCTGCACGCCGATTCCGGCTGACTACTTCGTTGCGCTTTTCGTTTTCTTCGGCGCGCGCGGCGGCACGGTCATCGAGGTCATCGCTTCGGGCACGGTCTGTCCGAGCGAGCGAAAGGTCGTATCGGTGATGATGCTGCGAAAGGTCTGCTCGGCGAAGTCCGGATCGCCCGACTTCAGCGCCTCGACGAACTCGTGATGATGATGCACGACGCTGCCGCTGCGCACTTCGTAGTTCGCGTTGCCCTGCTGATAGAGCCGCACGAGCGAGCTGATGGAATGCCACGTGGTGTGCAGCAGGTCGTTGTCGGCGAGCGTGCAGACAAGTTCGTGGAACTCCCAGTCGACATCGCGCAGCGCGGCGGCGTCGTGGCTCGCTTCGGCGCGTTCGAGGTCCGCAAGCGATCGTTCCAGCAGCGCGATCACCTCCGGCTCATGACGGCAACGCGCCGCGACGAGCCGCGCCGCGAACCCTTCGAGCACGGCGCGGATGCCCGTCATGCGCACGAAGTCGTCCTGCGATACTTCTGCGACGTAGGTGCCCTTGCCGCGAATGGTGAACACCAGCCCGTTCGCTTCGAGCGACTTGAGCGCCTCGCGCAGCGGCCCGCGGCTCACGCTGAGCCGCTTGGCCAGTTGCGTTTCGACGATGCGCTCGCCCGCCTTCAGATCGCCCGCGCGGATTGCGCTGACGATGCGGGCTTCGACGAGTTGCGGCAACGACTGTTGCTGCGGCAGGTCCCATTTCTGATCGTGTGCGCTCATGGACATGCGCCGTTTTGAGAAGACCCGGGAGGCGGCGCGCGGTGCGCTGTTCGACGCGCCGGGCCGCTTGAGAAAGGAAGCGGAATCTTATCAGATCGACCCTTCCTCCCTGAGCGTCGCGAGCTGTTCGGTGTCGAGGCCGAGCAAGCCGCGATAGACCTCGTCGTTGTGTTCGCCCAGATCCGGCCCGAGCCAGTCGACGCCGCCCGGCGTCGCGGAAAGACGCGGCACGACGTTCGGTATCGCGAGCTCGCCGATACGCTCGTCCTGCATGTATTTGATGTTCTCGCGCGCCGCGTACTGCGGGTCTTCGAAGATCTCGTCGACGCCATACACCGGACCGCACGGCACCTGAAACTGCTCGCAGCGCGCGAGCACTTCGTCGCGCGAAAACTGCGCGGTCCATTCGCCCACGGTGCGATCCACCTCCGCGCGATCGCGCTCGCGGCCCGAAATATGCCCCCACTTTCCGGCGCCCGCGACTTCGGGCATCTCCATCGCTTCGGCGAGGCGCGCGAAGATCTTGTCGCTGGTGCAGGCGATCGCGATCCAGCGGCCGTCTTTGGTCGGATAGTGGCTGTGCGGCACGACGTTCACCGTGCCCGGACCCATGCGCTGACGCACGAAGCCGTTCTGCTGATACGACGGCGCGAGTTCGTCGAGGATGCGGAAGATCGGCTCGTACAGGCCGATATCGACGAACTGCCCTTCGCCCGTGCGCTCGCGCGCCTGGATCGCGAGCAGCGCGCCGAGCGCGCCGTAGAGGCCGGCCATGTAGTCGGGAATCGTCGCGGAGCCGGGCGTGACCGGCGGCCGGTCCGGATAGCCCGCGAGAAACGACAGCCCGCCGAACGCATTGCCGATGCGCCCGAAGCCCGGTCGATCCCGATACGGCCCGGTCTGCCCGAACCCCGAGATGCGTACCATGATGAGCCGCGGATTCACTTCATGCAGCACGTCCCAGCCGAGGCCCCATTTTTCGAGCGTGCCCGGCTGAAAATTCTCGACGAGGATGTCCGCATCGGCGACGAGCTTCTTCAAGATCGCCGCGCCGCCGGGCTTGCGCAGATCGAGCGTGATCGACTTCTTGTTGCGGCATTCCGAGAGCCACGGCAGCGTGACACCCGCTTCCGTCATCGATCCGAAGCGGCGCAGCGCGTCGCCCACGTCGGGCAGCTCGGCCTTGATGACCTCCGCGCCGAATTCGCCGAGCTGCGTCGAGCAGAACGGTCCCGCCAGAAAACTCGATACGTCGATCACGCGGATGCCGTCGAGGGGACGAACAGTGCGCGTCGTTGATGCGGACGATGAAGCAGTCATGCCGATTCTCCGATTCAGATGGTCGAACAGATTCAGGCCGCATTCGCGCGCGCGTCGATCTGCGCGGCGAAGTCGAGCACGCGTTGCGCGCGGTACGCGACCGGGTAATCGATGAACGCGCCGTCCAGCCGGATCGACGCGACGCCTTCGGCCTCCGCGCGCCTGAACGCCTCGACGACGGCGCGCGCGTGGCCGATCTCGGCAGCGGTCGGCGAGAACGCGCGGTTGACCGCATCGCACTGCGCCGGATGGATGCACAACTTGCCCTGGAAGCCCATGCCGCGCGCGCGGGCGGCCGAGCGCGCGAGACCGTCGGCGTCGTCCAGACGCACCCATACGGTGTCGACCGGCGCCTGCAGTCCCGCCGCGCGCGACGCCAGCACGAGCGCGCTGCGGTAGGTCTGGAGCTCGAACTCGTCGTCGCTCCAGACGAGGTTCATGTCGAGACAGAAGTCGCCCGCGCCGAACGCGAAGCGCCTGAGGCGCTGCACCCGCTGCGCAGCCGCGTGGCACAGCGCATCGATGACGGCGAAGCCCGCGCCCGTCTCGACGATCGGCATCAGTTCGACCGAGTTCGCGTCGAGGCCACGCTCGCGTTCGATCTGCGCGATGAGCCAGTCCGCCGTATGCAGTTGCTCGACCGATTCGAGCTTCGGGAGCACGATGCCGTCCACGCCACGCGCGACGACCGCCTGCAGATCGCCGAATGCGTACTCGGTGTCGAGCGCGTTGATGCGCACGTAACCGCGCGCCCGATGCGCGCGCTGCAGCGCATCGACGACCTGCGCGCGCGTCGCGACTTTCTCGCTGGCGGCGACGGCGTCTTCGAGATCGAGGATCGCGGCGTCGACATCGGCGGCGAGCGCTTTCTCGACGCGCCGCGCGTGGTTGCCGGGGACGAACAGGAAGGTGCGGGACAGCGCCATCGAATAGCTCCTCAAGATTTCTGATTCAATCCGGACTCAAGACTTTCGAGCGACCTGCCGCGCACGTTCGGACCGAGCGCGGCGAGCAGCACCGCCATCACGACATACGCGATGCCCACCGACGACACGACATAGAACGGGTTCTTCAACGTGAGCAGCGCGGCCGCGACGGCGAACGGCGTGACGGCCGATGCGAGGCGTCCGATCAGCGCGGCCGTGCCGAGTCCGCGCAGCCGCACGCCGGTCGGGAGAATTTCGGGGATGTACGTCGCGAAGCCGACCGACGAGATGAAGAAGATCGCCGTGACGAGGATCAGGCCCGTGATCATCAGGCCGGACGGCGAGGTCTGCTGCGCATAGGCGACGCCGGCTGCGGCGGCGACCAGCGCGGCGGCGACGAGCGCCCAGCGCCGCTCGATGCGATCCGCGAGCACGATGCCGAGAAGCGGCCCGAGAAAGCCGCCCATGAAACTCACCGCGGCGAAGGTGAAGGTGTTGCCGAGCGTGAGGCCGCGCGAGACGAATAGCGTCGGCAGCCAGCTGATCAGCACGAAGAGGCCGGTGAGATGGCAGACGTTGAACACGATCGCCAGCGCGAAGCGGCCGCGCACGAGCGGCGAAAACAGTGCGTCCCAGCCGAGATGGCGCGCCGGTTCGCGGCCGGGTTCGGCGTCCGGCATCGGCTTGCCCTGACGCACGATCGTCGCTTCGATGGCGTCGAGCACGCGCGCGGCTTCCTCGTCGCGCCCGACGGATGCGAGCCAGCGCGGCGATTCCGGCAACAGCCGCTTGTTGGCGAACACGAGCAGCGCGGGAATCACCGAAAGCAGGAACAGGATGCGCCAGCCCACTTCGACATCCGTGTTCGGCACGATGAGCCGGGCCATCAGCGCGCCGAACGGCAGCCCGCCGTTCAGCAGTAGCGCGACCGCCGACTGGAAGCGTCCGCGATAGCGCTTCGGCGTGAACTCGTTGAGATAGGCGTAACCGGTGACGGTCACGGTGCCGATCGCGAAGAGGTTGATCGTGCGAAACGTGAGCAGCATGCCGTAGCTCGTCGCGAGGCCGCAGCCGACGCTCGATAGACTGTACGCAAGCACGGTCGCCTGAAAGAGCCGCCGCCGTCCGATGCGGTCGCCGAGCAGGCCCGCCGCGATCGAGCCGAACGCCGCCGCGACGAGCGGCACCGAGATGAAGGTCGCCGTGGTCGCCGGCGTGAGCCAGCCGTGCTTGTGCAGCGCCGGAATCACGAAACCGGTCACGGTGAGGTCGTAGCCGTCGAAGAACATCGCAACGCCCAGGATCGCGAACAGCACCCAGTGAAAGCGCGCGAGCGGCAGCCGTTCCAGCCGTCCCGCGATGTTCAGCGCGGACGTGGGCGCATCGGCCACGGCGCGCACCTCGGCCTCGTCATACGACGCCAGCGTTGCCTGCTTCATGAGCTTCTCCTTTGTGCGAACGCCGCGACGTCGAGCATGCGCTGCATGCGCGGAACGAGATCGATCGCGACGAATTCGCCATCGACGATGGCCGTGCCCTCGCCGCTCGCTTTCACCGCTTCGAATGCATCGACGATGCGACGGGCGCGCGCGGTCTCCGCATCGGTAGGCGTGAAGGCGCGGTTGACCGCATCGACCTGCGCGGGATGGAACACGACCTTGCCGCTGAAGCCCAGTTCTCTCGCGCGCAACGCGTCCTCGTGCGTGCCGTGCGGATCGCGCAGGCCGTGCAGATACGGCGCGTCGATGGCGTCGCAGCCGATCGCGCCCGCCGCCGCGACGATCGTCGAGCGCGCCCACAGCAACGCGGTCGGCGTGATCGCGGCGCCGGTTTGCATGGTGTAGTCGCCGGAGCCGAAGAAGAACGCGCAGCAACGTGCCGACGCATCGCCGATCGCGAGCGCGTTCAGCACGCCGCGCGGCGTTTCCAGCGTGACGATGAGTTGCGGCGAGGCGTCGTGTCGGGCGAGCGCGTCGTCGAGCCAGCGCAACTGTTCCGGCGCTTCGACCTTCGGCACGAGCAGCGCATCGCAATGCGCGAGCGGGATCGCGTCGAGATCGCGCTGACACTCCGCCGTGCCCACCGCGTTGATACGCACGACGCGTTCGCGTCCGCCGAAATCGAGCGTCGGCATCAGCTTCGCGAGATTCGCGCGCGCTTCGTCGCGGCGCGCGGGCGGCACGCCGTCTTCGAGATCGAAGACGAACGAATCGACCGCGAGCTTCATCGCGCCCGCCATGCGGTCGGGACGATGCGCGGGCGTGATCAGCATCGAGCGGCGGATCCGGTGCGAGAGGGCGCGCGTCATCGCGGCCTCCGCTGCGTTCGTGACGGAACTAAGAGCACGCGAAAGAGCATTCGATCGTCTCCTGAAGAAGCCCGCCGCGACGTTGTCAGCGAGTCTTTAATTCATTCTGTCAAACTGTCGACAGTCGGACGATAGGGGTAAACGCGTCGGAATCCGCTCGCCGCCGATGCCGTGCCAATCGCCGCAACGCCCGCCGCGCAAGGCTTTGCCGTTTGCCGCCGTGATCGCGATATGCAGCCGATGCATAACAGGTATTCAAGCGTGCGCGCCGCGCTCTCAATACGCTTCACGAAACATCGACCCGCCGCCCAAGAGCGGGACACCCGTTTCACTCGCCTTGAATCACAGGAGACATTCCATGAGCATCGATGCAATCGACGGCGCGTCCGCGCGTTCCGTCGACGAAGAAAAGCTGTACAAGAAGCTGCTATGGCGCATCGCGCCGATCCTGTTTCTCTGCCACACGTTCTCGTTTCTGGATCGCGTCAACATCGGCTTTGCGAAGCTGCAGATGCTCGGCGACCTGAAGATCGGCGATTCGGCGTTCGCGCTCGGCGCGAGCATGTTCTTCATCGGCTATATCGCGCTGGAGATTCCGAGCAATATCGTGCTGCACCGGGTCGGCGCGCGGCGATGGATCGCGCGCATCATGCTGACGTGGGGTCTCATCTCGGCGGGCACCATGTTCACCGCCGAACTCGCGCATCTGTTCGGCATCCAGAACGCGACCATGTTCTACATCCTGCGTCTCTTGCTCGGATGTTGCGAAGCGGGTTTCTATCCCGGCGTGCTGCTCTATATCAACTACTGGTTTCCTTCCGATCGGCAGACGAAGGTGACCTTCGGGCTGCTGCTCGCGCTGCCGACCAGTCTCGTGTTCGGCGGTCCGCTTTCGGGCTGGCTGATGCAGCAGTCGCACGGCTGGCTCGGCTACAGCGGCTGGCAATGGATGCTGATGATCGAAGGCATTCCGGCGATGGCGCTCGCGTTCCTCGTGTACTTCGGCCTCACCGACAAGATCGGTCAGGCGCGCTGGCTCACCGATGCGCAGAAGCGTCTGCTCGAACGGAACGTCGCCACCGAAAGCGCGCACAAGGAGTTTCATTTCGGCGCGGCGCTGCGCGACTATCGCGTGTGGATCTGCGCGGGGATCATCTTCACGTATGCGACGGGCTGGTACGGTTTGTCGTTCTGGTTGCCCTCGATCGTGCGCGAATCCGGCGTGAAGGACACGTTCCATATCGGCGTGCTCACCGCGATTCCGTTCGTCTTCGCCGCCGCGACCATGCTCTTCAACGCGTGGCATTCGAGCAAGACCGGCGAGCGCCGCTGGCACGCTGCGATACCCGCGTTCGTCGGCGGCGCGGGGCTGATCCTGAGCGCGGTTTTCGCCAACAACGTGCCGGTCGCGATCGTCTGTCTGTGCTTCGCGGCATCGGGTGTGCTGGGGTTGACGCCGGTGGTCTGGACTTATCCGGGCAGCCTGCTTTCCGGCACGGCCGCGGCAGCGGGCTTCGCGATGATCAACTCGTTCGGCAGTCTCTCCGGCATCGCGGGCTCGTGGATCACCACCCTGATGAAGCAGATGACCGGCAGCATCAACAACGGCACCTACGCGCTCGGCCTCGTGCTGATGTGCACCGGCGTCCTCGTGCTGTGCTTGCCAGCGGCGACCTTCGCGCGCGGCAAGCAACCGCAGAAGCCAGCCGACGCGAACATCGCAAGCGAAGCGCTGACCGACTCGCCCGCATAACAGGTATGCAAGCGATGACGCTCGCGGCTCGCTACGCTTGGCGTCGTTCCAGTCGATCACTAACGGGAGAGTGCATGCTGCCACGGGCGCCGGGTTTTTCTTTGCAGGGCAGACGTGCGCTGATCACGGGCGCGGGACGCGGCATCGGTCTCGCGGCGGCGGCGGCGCTGGCCCAGGCGGGCGCGAGCGTCACGCTCGCCGCGCGATCGGCGGATGAGCTCGAACGCGCCTGCGCGCAGATCGACGCGGACGGCGGCCAGAGCCGCTGCATCGTGCTCGACGTGACCGACTCGCGCGCCGTGAACGCGGCGATCGACGAAGCCGGGCCTTTCGACATCCTCGTGAACTGCGCGGGAATGAATCGCCCGAAGCCGCTCGTCGATGTGACGGACGAAGACATCGACGCCATTCTCGATCTCAACGTGAAAGCCGTCTTTCATGTATCGCGCGCGGTGGCCAAGCGCATGCTGCGCGAAGGTATCGCGGGCTCGATCATCAACGTGTCCTCGCAGATGGGACATGTCGGCAGTCCGAAGCGCACGGTGTATTGCGCGTCCAAGCACGCGATCGAAGGCATGACGAAGGCGCTCGCGTGGGAACTCGGGCCGCATGGCATTCGCGTGAACACCGTCTGTCCGACCTTCATCGAGACCGCGTTCACAGCGATCATGTTCGATGCGCCCGGCTTTCGCGAATGGGTCACGGAACGGATCGCGCTCGGCCGCGTGGGACGCGTCGAGGAAGTCATGGGCGCGATCGTGTTTCTCGCCGGCGACGCATCGACGCTCATGACCGGCAGCGCGCTCATGCTCGACGGCGGCTGGACGGCCGCCTGACACACATCAATCAATCGAAGCAGGAAAGACGATGAACGTATCGCAAGTGAATCGCGGCCAGCCGGTGGCGGTGGTCGGCGCGGGCCTCGTGGGTGCGGGATGGGCCATCGCGTTCGCGCGCGCGGGCCTGAACGTGCGTATCTACGACGCCAATCCGCACACCGCATCGGCGGCGCTGCCGTGGGCGGCGAACCAGCTCGCGGCGCTGCATCGGCATGGACTGATCGATGAAGCGCCCGAAGCCGTCGCCGCGCGGCTCACGCTCGCGGACTCGCTCGCGCAAGCCATCGACGGCGCGGCCTACGTGCAGGAATCCGTGCTCGAACGCGTCGACGTGAAGCGGCAACTGATGCTCGATCTCGATGAGCTCGCCGACGCGCATGTCGTCATCGGCAGTTCGAGCTCGGGCATCAAGGCGTCCGACTTCGCCAACGACCTGACGATCTCGCCGCGCGTGCTGATCGCGCATCCGGTCAATCCGCCCTATCTCGTGCCGGTGGTGGAACTGGTGCCGTCGACACAGACGTCGCCGGACACGATCGCCTTCACGGAGCGTCTCATGCGCGGTATCGGCCAGAGCGTCGTGCATGTGCGCAAGGAGATCGAGGGCTTCGTGCTGAACCGCCTGCAGGCGGCGCTGCTGCGTGAAGCGTGGGCGCTTCAGCGCGACGGCATCGCGAGTTGCGAGGACATCGACAAGACCGTGCGCGACGGGCTCGGCTGGCGCTGGTCCTTCATGGGCCCGTTCGAGACGATCGATCTGAATGCGCCAGGCGGGGTTGCCGATTATGCGAACCGGCTGGGGCCGCTTTATCACTCCATCGCCCGCTCGCGCACGGAAGACGGTCCGTGGGATGACGCGCTGATCGCGCGCGTCGAACGCGACCGGCGCGCCCATCTCCCCGCCGATGCACTCGCCGCGCGCCGCGACTGGCGCGACGAACGGCTGATGGCGTTCGCCGCCGTACGCGCGAAAGACGCAGACAACCGCTAGCGTCGCGGTCTGACGTCAGTCGGGGATTTCCGGCTCGACCAGTCGCGCCAGTTGAACCAGCGACTCCTGCCAGCCGAGATAGCACATCTCCACGGGAATGACGTCGGGCACGCCTTCCTGCACGATGTTGAGTTCGGTGCCGCAGGACACCTGCCGCAACGAGACGGTGACGTGCATCTCGCCGGGCAGGTTCGGATCGTCGAAGCGGTCCGTGTAGCGGATCTTTTCGAACGGCACCAGTTCGAGATACTCACCGCCGAACGAGTGGCTATGGCCGGTGCTGAAGTTGCGGAAGGACATCTTGTGCGTGCCGCCCGTGCGCGCTTCCATCTGATGGACCTGACAGGTGAACCCGTAGGGCGGAAGCCACTTTGCCATCGCGTCGGGTTCGAGGAAGGCGCGATAGATGCGCTCGGGCGTCGCGCGCAGCACGCGGTGAAGTCGGACGGTACCGGTGGTCGTAGTCATGGTGTGTTCGCCTTTCGATGGAATGAGTTGGACACACTTCCACGACGATGCGCCGATGCCGGAATCGACATCGGCTGGATCAGGGAAAACGCTAGTCCTTCGGAAGCCCGAAGTGCGTCATGACGCCGTTCACACCCGACACGTTTTCCGCTGCGACGCGAAGGACGTTGCCTTCTTCCGCGCTGACGGCAAGCACCGCTTCGCTCTTCAAGCGTTTCGGACCGTCGCCTGATACCGCAGCGCTTCGAGCGTCTTGGCCTCTTCCGCGAGCGCGGTCGCCGGAACCCGATGCACCCCACGAGGTTTCGACGTCGGAAATCGACTGCGTCGACACGTCCAGCGTCGTCGCCACCGCGGCAACGCTCTGGTCGGCCTTTAACAGTCGAACCGCCTCCAGCTTGAACTCATGCCCGTTTCCTCTTGCTCGTATTCTTGTTTATCCTCGCGTGAAACTGGACGCTCACCAAGGCCCTCGATTTTCGAGGGCAAAAGCCCTTAGCACACCAACGCGAATCGGGCTCGCAAAGCCATTGTTGTACCTTCTCGTCGCCCCGTTCTAGTTCGTGCCATCAACACCGATACTACATGCATCAATCAATTTAACTAGTCTTTACCTGAGATACTAGTATTACTTCGTTTTCCAATAGTCAGCTCCGTTCCCAAAAGGTTTGGAGCAGATGGCGCCGGACGAGATGGTTTCCCAGGGTAGATCAATAAGCAGCTATGCCGCTATGTCAAAGGTGTTGTTCCTGCCAAATATATCAAAGACGGTTACGATATTCGATAATATCAACCATGTTACTAAGGATTACCAATTTATAACAAGCATGCCGAAGTTTCTACATCATCGAGGAATGCTTGCTTGAAGTTTTCGATGCAAACAAATTTTTAGGAAATCTCCCGTTGCTTTTTACTTCACGAGATTTTTAACGATGACTCCCCTTTTGAGTCCGGCGTAAAAATAAGCATAACACAAGAACTGTCTGAATAACTCTTAAACCGATCTGACGCGACGACGGTGGCCCAATAGGAGAAATCCGGTTGTTGTGACTGTGTTTGAAAAAAAGCAAGACGTAGTTTCACAATGAGGATAATAAGATATGCTAAAAATAGGATATGTCATTGGCACTCGACCCGAGGCAGTCAAATGCGCGCCCCCAATCCTGGCAATGGAAAACGATGCGAGGTTCGAGCCCCTCCTGGTTTCGACCGGCCAGCACGCGGAAATGCTCTATTCCGCGCTGGACATTTTCGGAATCGTACCTGCCGCCGATCTTAAGGTGATGCGACCGGAACAAACACTTTCTGGAGTTACCGAACGCATTCTGCACGGCTTGGCAGAATTGCCGTTAATGCGCGAACTTGACGCGATCATTGTTCATGGTGATACCGCAAGTACCGTCGCCGGGGCAATCTTCGGCTTTCAAAACAAGATTCCCGTCATTCACCTTGAAGCGGGATTACGTAGCACTCGGCTCGACTCCCCATTTCCCGAAGAGGGTAATCGGCGACTCGTCACGCAGATCAGTTCGTATCATCTCGCGCCCACTGCTGGAAATTATCTCAATCTGCTTCACGAGGGAATTGCTCCCAATCGCATCGCAATCACGGGAAATACCGTTGTCGACGCATTGTTCAGTTGTGTGCCTAAGGCGAGGGGCTATCACGATCCGGTGCTGGACGAAATAGAGAACGATCCGCGCCGCGTCGTATTGGCCTCGACGCATCGTCGAGAGTCCTGGCCCAAGCTCCATATGCTTGCCGACGCAATGGCAGAAGTCGCGCAGCTGCCAAACGTGCGACTGGTGGTCCCCGTCCATAAAAATCCGGTCGTACGCAAGGCACTTCGTTCGAGACTCGATGGCCTTCAAAACGTCACATTACTCGAGCCACTACCCTACTTGGGATTTGTGCGACTGATGCTGCGTGCTGATCTAATACTTTCGGACAGCAGCGGCGCGGAGGAGGAGGGACCGGCGCTAGGCAAACCGACCTTGGTGCTCCGTGATATCAGCGAGCGCGGGGAAGCGATCTCTGCCGGGTCGGCCAAGCTCGTCGGACGAAGCAAAGAGGAAATCGTCGAGGAAGTCAGCGCTGTTCTGTTCAATGAAGCAGTCTACGAGCGATTCGTCTCCGGAGGTTGTCCCTATGGCGATGGAGCCGCCTCCGCTCGGGTGCTCGATGCAATAGCACATTTCTTCGGCAAGGGGTCGGCTGCCGAAGCCTATACCGGGAGAAGTCCCAGAATTCGCGCAAACTCAGAACGCTTCACTCAGGTAGGCGGTGTTGACACCATCCAGAATTTTGCTGGAGCGATTCTTTGAACATTGACGGCCAATGCGAATGGCGACCGCTTGCATTTTCAAGCGATCGGCTCAGGGCATTTGTGACTTTGGGCAATGGTCCACTTCTTCTCAAAGGACAAGCTATCGTCGTAAATGCAAACGCAAACGTGATGAATGTAGAGGGATGGAAACGCGAGCCCCTCCCTTCCATGTCCTCCATCCAACTGCAAGATGTCGTGGTCGATGCCTCGCCGAATCTTCTCTTGCTTTCACCTTCCGCCGACTTGCGGCCCAAGGACATCATAAAAGACCCAAACTGGACGCAGTTCTGCGGTGGCGACCAACGGGTTAATCTCTGGAGTTCGCCTCGGGATACGATCGGGGAGGTACTGCTCAACACCGCTGCACTAAGCCACGCAGCAGATGAAAGCCCGAGTTCAACGGCCCACTACGAACGGTTCAGCGTCGTCGCCAATCTCTGGTTCGCTCCAGCGGGAACAGACTGCCTGATTCATCGCGAGCATTCGTTCATCGAAATTCATTCGCAAATCGTTGGCGTAGGTCACATGCAGAAGTTCCATTCGCAGAATCACGCGAGTCTGTATGCGGCCGTTGCCCTTGCTCCCGGTGCAACAACCGAACGTCCGTTTTGCGTCGTAAATAATGAAGGCGCTTTTATTTATCCGTGGCATCAGTACTTCGCAGAGTCAGACTGCATCTGGCTTGCGATTGAATATCACCCACTAAAAAATGGCAATGAACATGCGTGACGGCCTCCCTACGCTCCCGATTCCGACGTTTGAGAAGATCATCGTTGCAGATCAACTCCGGGATGGCTATTGGCTTGAAGCACCCGACATCAATCAGGACGGAAAGCCCGATCTGTTCGGCTATGGACTCTCGCTAGGCGAGATCTATTGGTACGAAAACGAAAGCTGGAAGCGACATCTTGTTGTCGATGGCATTAATATGCCAGTTGGAGGAGACTACGCTGACGTGACCGGAAATGGTTATCCGGACATCATCGTCTGTTACGACCTCTATGGAGCCGGCGGCACCCTTTACGACGCCAATCCAACGGGCGGCAAAATAGATTGGATTGAAAACCCCGGCCTGGACTTGGCGGCGGGCCGTCGTTGGACCCGACATTACGTCGGCCGTACCACGGGCATGCACCGGCTCCGAGCAGGGCATTTCACTCAAGAGAAGCGTCTCGAGATAGCCGGCGTTCCGATTGTTCCGCACGGAAATATCCATTCGCTCTTGCCGATTGTCCTATTTTCCGAACCCGAGAATGTTTCCTCTGCCTCTGAATGGACGAAATCGACAATAGACGACAGTTGCTTTCGTCTTGTACACGGCGCGGAAAAGAAGCGAGGCCTGATCTCAGGCTCAGATCGAGATTCGCTTCTGCTTGCATCTGACGAGGGCGTGACCTGGCTATATTACGATGCAGGAGCGGAAGGTTGGAAATCGGTTCTGATCGGTGAAGGAGAACGTACTCAGTTTGAAACGACCGGATTCCGCGGCAGCGGCGATCTCGATGTCGGTCGCATCGGAACGGACCCTTTTGCCTACGTTGCTGCTGTTGAACCATTTCACGGCAACACCGTAGCAGTCTATGTTAAGGAGTTCCTTGGGCAGGCGCCCGAGAAGGCCGAATGGAAACGTTTCATCCTTGACGTCTTTGGCGATCCAAATGAAAGTGGAGAAGGCCCAGGTCACCAGATCGTATGCGCCGACTTTGACGGTGACGGTGAGGACGAATTTCTCGTGGCGCTTCGAGGACCATGGCCATGGCAAGGCGTTTTTTACTATAAGGCGATTGACGTAACCAACGGCATCTTCACCAGATGGCGCGTCTCAGACGAATCAGTAGCTCGAATCGCGGTCGCAGATTTTAATGGCGATGGTCGCCTCGACTTCGCAACGATCGCTTATTCCGTTCCAAAATATTTCGTCGCGAAACAGGCCCGGGTTGCAGTACACCTGAACACTTTTTCTTCTACCCAGGACCGAAGGGGCAACAAATAACCAGAAATATCACCCCGTCTAGTGCGTGTGGCGCGCTTTCTTGGGCGGGGTGGAGGCATCGAGGCAAAAATTTGAGCAGTGTAGAGCGCGATTTTGCTGCCCGACTGACGACGCAAACCAGGAGGTCGACACGCGGCGAGAAAATCATTGCGTCAATTCATAAATCAAAAAAGAGGTAACACGGATGACCACGCTACCGAAGGTCTCGGAGCCAAGCGCAAAAATCGGAAGAAGCGGAAGACTGCCGTCTCTGCCCAGTCTGACGGGCATGCGGTTTATCGGCTCTCTCGTGATCTTTCTCTTTCATGTATCTGTGGTGAATTCACCAATTCCACCAAACCTGACAGTCAATCCATTTAAAGATCAGCAAGCGGCGGATTGGTTTGCCTTCGTCTTCGCTCAGCTCGGCTACATGGGCGTATCATTTTTCTTCATTCTCACTGGATTCATCATTACCTGGTCGGCATATCCATTTACCGAGTCGAAATGGTTATTCTGGAAGAGAAGAATTGTAAAAATATACCCCAATCATCTGGTCATCTCACTGCTTGCTTTAGTTCTATTTTCCTGGAACTACACGCCCATATCTACAGCAATAAAGAACACCCTACTGATTCACGCGTTCTTTCCGCAATCGAACGTATATGTTAGCGTTAATCCGCCCGCCTGGTCTTTGTGCGTGGACATGCTGTTCTATCTAGCATTCCCGTTTTTGATCAGAAGACTTGCGCCTCTTTCTGGAAGAGCCATATGGGCCTGGATCGCGGCAGTGACAGCAGTAATCTTCGCGATCCCGCTCATCAACGACGCGCTCATTCCCAATTACCCTAAGTCACCTATCACCCCAATATCCGCGGATCAGTTTTGGTTCGGCTATATTTTTCCGGTTACCCGGATCTTCGACTTTATATTGGGCGCCCTGCTCGCGAGAATCGTAATGTTAGGGCTCTGGCCCCGGCTCGGGATTCTAGCCTCCTCATGTCTTATCATCGCGAGCGCCGTCGCCGCCAAATTCGTGCCTTTCATATACGGCTTGAACGCGATCACAATAATCCCAATCGCTGCTCTAATCTGCGCCACAGCGACGGCAGATTTCAAAGGAAAATATTTATTTCTGCTCAGGCACAAGACGATGCAAAAGCTCGGAGATGTTTCGTTCGGGTTTTATATCTGTCAGGGTATCACCATCTTTTACCTAAGAACACTGCTCGACGGAACTTACAGCATGTGGGCGTCGGTAGGGCTAATTGCCTGCAGTTTTGTATTAACGCTGTTTGCAGGATGGCTTCTCTATACCGCGATCGAAAGGCCTGCCATGCGGCGCTGGGGACGTAGCCGACGCGAAATCAGGCCGGATCTGAAGAAGGAACTGGATCCTCTGAAGCCCGTTTAAGCGACGCAATGAAGTACGCGTATTAGAGAACTTCCAAGCCTCTGAACCGAGGCGCTGCTGGGATTCAAGCAATACCGTGAACGCACCCTCCCCGAGGGCTGAGATTAACTGATATCGATAAGGAATACTCATGACTATAAATAGACGAAAGTTCATGGAAGCCGGTCTTGCAACAGTTGGGGCGGGAGCCGTCTTCACCAGGTCGGTCGAGTCGAAGGAGGTGTCGAGTTCTGAGTTTGAACGAGGAGCTCGGATCGGATCGGAAGATTCTCGTTTTCCGGATCTCGTTAGCGGAAACAACCAGCGATTTGTTGCCAAACCTGACTATGTACGCATGATCCGCTCGTCCGAAGATGCTCGGCTCGCGGTTCAGGAAGCAGTTTCGGCGAACAAGCGCGTGTCGATCCGCAGCGGTGGCCATTGTTTTGCGGATTTCGTTTGTAACCCCTCTGTACAGGTTATCTTGGACATGTCGGAAATGCGAAATGTCTATTTCGATCGGGACGCGATGGCATTCGCTGTCGAGCCGGGTGCTCATTTGATGGACGTCTACGAGCGCCTTTACAAGGGTTGGGGCGTGACCATACCGGGCGGAATTTGCTATAGCGTAGGCGCCGGCGGGCACGTCGCCGGTGGTGGATACGGCCTCCTGTCCAGGGCACACGGCTTGGTGGTGGATCATCTCTGGATGGTGGAAGTGGTCGTCGTCGATCAGATGGGACAAGCGCGACTCGTGCGTGCCTCGCGCGACAAAAATGATCCGAATCAGGATCTTTGGTGGGGTCATACGGGCGGCGGAGGAGGCAACTTTGGCGTCGTCACAAAATATTGGTTTCGCTCGCCGGAATCACAAGCGCCCGATCGATCAAAGCCGCTTATTTCTCCTCCGTCAACCGTTTTGGTCAGCGCTGTGTCGTTTGACTGGAACGACATGACTGCCGCTGACTTCTCCAGGATTTTATTGAACTTCGGCGCGTGGCACGAGAAGAATAGCGCGCCGGATTCGCCTTATGCTCGACTATCAAGTCTGTTCAACGTTAGTCCGCGAGCAACCGGGTCCATGGGCATGTTCACGCAGGTGGACGCAACTATCCCTAATCCAGAAAAGCTGCTTACGGATTACATGAACGCGATTCTCGAAGGGACGAGCATTGTGCCTAGGCCTACGACCAAGCCCATCGGGGAGATTCGCGCTCTGCCAAATCACTTTGCACCGACCCGGTTGCCTTGGTTGCAGGCTACCCGGCTCGTTGGTACGAATAATCCGACCATCACCAATCCAACTTCGCGCGGTGGACACAAATCCGCTTACATGAAGCGAAATTTTACCCCGAAGCAGGTCGATACCCTTTACAAGGCTATGACTCGCGACGATTTCAACAATCCAGACACGATGCTCGTCTTGTTCTCGTTTGGTGGTCAGGTAAACGCGATGAAGCCTGAAGATACAGCAAACGTTCAACGAACTTCAGTTTTTAAGATGTGTTTCCAGACATTTTGGCAATCTGAAAGCGAAGACGCATTTTATCTCGGCTGGCTGCGAAACCTCTATTCTGATTTTTTTTCCGAGACTGGTGGCGTACCGGTTCCGAATGACCAGGCAGACGGATGTTACATCAATTATCCTGATAGAGACGTCAGTGATCCGAATTTCAATACTTCTGGCGTTCCGTGGTCAGAGCTTTATTTCAAGGGAAATTATCGTCGGCTTCAGGCGGTGAAGACCAAGTGGGATCCCAGGAATTTCTTCCGGCACTCACTTTCTATCGAACCCTTAAAGGCATAGTCGGAATTCAAATCAATAGACACCGACGTCCGATGGGTCGCGTTGTATGCCTGGAAGAAGGTCCCCAAGTTCATGCTTGTCGGACCTCGCTTTTAATTCAATTGATTTGGGTTCCGTCCGCTCAATTCGACTGTCCGACTACGTTATGCGCGCGCCGCGCACATCCATGAATAGTGATGAGGGATCAAAGGCCCCGCCGACCCGACTCGCTTGAAAAGCGCTCGAGCATTTTTCAAATTGCACGGGATATCTAACCGCTAGACCACCGTTACTCGTACCGACAATGAATTTTAGAAAGTTTGAGATGATGATTCTCAGTGAGATGAGTTATGAATAAGCGACTGATCTTGCTTCTTGCAGCAATCTTGGTCGCCGGCGGTGCGTGGGGTTTGTTGCACGCCCGTGGCGCCCGACCTGATGCTTCAGAAGCGGCTGACATTCTGCCGGAAGTCAGCGTTGCACACGGCGTGATTCGCGACGTAGACGAGACCGATCACTTCACCGGTCATTTGCAAGCGACGGATACGGTGCAGCTCCGCCCGAGAGTGAACGGCTACATCAATTCCGTGCACTTTCAGGAAGGCACTCTCGTGAAAAAGAATCAGCTTCTCTTCCAGATTGATCCAGGCCCATACCAAGCGGAAGTCAACCGCATCTCCGCGAACCTCGTCCAGGCCCGTGCCGAGCTGGCGCTTGCTCAAGCCAACGCATCTCGCGCAGAGCGCTTGCTCGAACAGCACGCCGTGTCGCATGAGGAAGCCGAACGGTTGGTTACGGCCGCGCAAAGTGCGAAGGCCCAAGTGGCCGCAACGGTGGCTGCCCTGACCGCGGCTCAACTGAATCTCGGCTATACGCAGGTCCGCGCACCCATCGATGGCCGCGTCGGCAATGCGTTGATCACCAAGGGCAATCTCGTTACCAGTAGCGACGTGCTGGCGAGCGTGGTTAGTGTGAATCCGATCTTCGCCTATTTCGATGTGGATGAGCAAGCCTACTTGCGCCTCTTGCGCGCCCACGGACAGGAAGCTGGTAAAGCCGCCGGTGTGCAAGTGGCTATGGCGCTGCTTGACGAGACGGGGTACCAGCATCCCGGTCGCGTCGATTTCGTCGATAACCAGTTGCGCACGTCTTCCGGCACTATCCGCTTGCGTGCGGTATTTGACAACGCTGACGGCGCCTACACCCCCGGACTGTACGTTCGCCTACGCCTGGATGGCGGAAAACGCCAATCGACCATGCTCGTGGACGATCGCGCAATAGGCACGGATCTCAGCAACAAGTTCGTGTTCGTTGTCGACGCGGACCACAAGGTGAACTACCGGCGAGTCGAGATTGGACCTCTGTTTGCTGGTCTGCGCGTAATCAAAGATGGTCTCCGTCGCGACGACCTCATCGTTGTCAACGGCATTCAGCGCGTTCGTCCCGGTATCAAGGTGACGTCGGTACCCGTCACAATGACCGTCAACCTCGCTAAAGCTGACCAAGCCGAAATTGAAGCGACGGCCAAGCCTCCTGTCGCGTCTTCCGTACTAGCGAAAGTATCGGCACCAGCGGAGGTACGCAAGCAATGAAGTACATTCCCCGTTTCTTTATCGACAGGCCCATTTTCGCCGGAATACTTTCTGTCCTGCTCGTGATTGCCGGCTCCGTGGCAGCCTTCAAACTGCCGATCAGCGAGTATCCGGATATTGTTCCGCCGACAGTGATCGTGACGGCTCACTATCCTGGCGCCAGCCCCGAAGCGATTGCCCAGATCGTCGCGACTCCGATTGAAAAGCAGATCAACGGTGTGGAGGGAATGCTCTATACGTCGTCGCAATCAACAAGCGATGGCCAGATGACCTTGACGGTGACGTTCGCCTTAGGCACCAATCTGGATGTCGCTCAAGTGCAGGTGCAGAATCGCGTTGCTCAGGCATTGTCGAAACTACCTACGGAAGTGCAAAGACTTGGCGTCACCACGGAAAAAAGCTCGCCAGATCTGACCTTGGTAGTGCACCTGGTTTCGCCAGACGGACGCTACGATCAACTCTATCTGGCCAACTACGCCCGGGTGCATGTGAAGGACGAGTTGTCACGTCTCGATGGCGTAGGCCAGGTGATCTTCTTCGGCTCCGGCGAATACTCCATGCGTATCTGGCTCAACCCCGACCGCATGGCCGCGCTGAAACTGAACACCGGCGATGTGGTTCGCGCAATCCGTGAGCAAAACGTGGAAGTAGCTGCAGGGTCGCTGAATATGCCGCCCAATTCTGGTAGTTCGGCCTTTCAACTGAGCGTGAACACCCAGGGCAGGCTCATCGACGAAGAACAATTCCGCGACATCATCGTGCGCAAGGGTCTCGACGACGGCGTCGTTCACCTGCGCGACGTTGCGCAAGTCGAACTGGGCGCCGATACCTACGCCTTGCGCGCGACCCTCAATGGACTACCCGCTATTGCAATGCCGGTCAGTCAGCGCCCCGGCGCCAACGCGATCCATGTCGCCGACGAAGTACGCGCGACCATGGAACGCCTGAAGAAAGACTTTCCTCAGGGATTGGAGTACCGCATGGACTACGACACCACGATCTTCGTGCGTGCCTCGATCGCTGCTGTGGTGCGCACTTTATTCGAAGCGATCCTGTTGGTCGTTCTCGTGGTGATTCTTTTCCTGCAGACGTGGCGTGCCTCTGTCATTCCGCTGATCGCCGTGCCGGTGTCGCTGATCGGCACCTTCGCGGTCATGTATGTGGTGGGTTTTTCCCTGAACGCGTTGTCATTGTTCGGCCTCGTCCTGGCAATCGGAATCGTGGTCGACGACGCAATCGTGGTCGTGGAAAACGTTGAGCGGCATATAGCATCGGGCTTGAGCCCGCGGGACGCAAGTCGCCAGGCTATGCAGGAGGTAACGAGTCCGATCGTAGCAACCGGTGTGGTGCTATGCGCGGTGTTCGTGCCTGCCGCCTTTGTCAGCGGTCTCACCGGACAGCTCTACCGCCAGTTTGCTCTGACCATCGCGATCTCCACGGTGATTTCCGCGTTCAACTCGCTGACATTGAGTCCCGCGCTCGCGGCGATGCTGCTGAAGCCGCACGACGCCCCGAAGGACGCAGTGAGCGTATGGATGGAGCGCCTGTTCGGCTGGCTGTTTCGCCCGTTTAATCGGTTTTTTGCCGGCGCCACAAACCGGTATGTGCGCTGTGTGCGAGTCATGCTGAGCCGTGGAAAGATCAGCTTGACGTTATATGCAGGCCTGGTCGCACTGGCCGCCTTTGGGTTCATGAAGGTGCCCACTGGATTCATACCCGCACAAGACAAACTGTTTGTCATGACACTCATCTCGCTTCCAAACGGAGCATCACAAGACCGCACAGAAGAGATAACCCGGCGCGTGAGCGAGATTGCCGCCAAACAGCCCGGCGTACAGGAGGTCTTTTCCTTTTCAGGATTGTCGCCGAGCAACTTCACCAATAGCACTAATTCATCCATTGTGCCGTTGATCTTGAAGCCGTTCGAAGAGCGTCGCGACCCTTCGCTCTCCGCTAGCGCAATCATCGATTCCTTGAACAAGAAGTTCGCCTCGATCCAGGACGCCAGCATTGTGGTCGTTCCCCCTCCGTCGGTTCAAGGGCTCGGTACCATCGGAGGCTTCCGCGTGCAGATCGAGGATCGTGCCGGGCTGGGTTACGCCGAAATGCAGAAGCAGCTCGCCACAATCATCCAGAAAGCGGCCGCGCTCCCTGAGCTGACTCCGCTTTTCAGCGGCTTTCAAGCGAACGTGCCGCAGATCGATATCGACGTGGATCGCGAAAAGGCCAAGGCTCAGGGTGTTGATCTCTCCGACGTGGCAGAAACCATGCAGGCATATCTCGGCTCACTCTACGTGAATGACTTCAATCGCTTCGGACGCACTTACCAGGTGAACGTTTCCGCGGAGCCGAGCTTTCGTCACGAGCCTGAGGACATCGCTGGTCTGAAAACGCGCAACGCACAAGGCGAGATGGTGCCTTTGGGATCCTTCATCAATGTTCGCCGGACTGCCGGCCTCGAACGCGCCATGCGCTACAACAGCTTTCCGACCGCTGAGATCAACGGCGGCCCTGGTCCCGGCTATAGCAGCGGTCAAGCCCAGGCGGCGATGGAGAAACTGCTCAACGAGAATCTGCCCAATGGTATGAGCTTCGAGTGGACGGAGCTTGCGTACCAGCAGATTTTGGCCGGCAACACCGCAATCCTGATCTTTCCGCTGTGTGTACTGCTGGTGTTCATGGCGCTGTCGGCTCTGTATGAAAGCTTTTCACTCCCGCTGGCGGTGATCCTGATCGTGCCGATGGTGCTGCTCTCTGCAATCACCGGTGTATGGCTTACCAAAGGTGACAACAACATCTTCACCCAGATTGGTTTGATCGTCCTCGTAGGCCTGGCCTGCAAGAACGCAATTCTGATTGTCGAGTTCGCGCGCGAAGCCCAGATCGAAGGAATGGACCGTCATCAGGCGGTGCTCGAGGCCGCCCGCCTCCGCCTCCGTCCGATTCTGATGACATCGATCGCTTTCATCATGGGCGTGGTTCCATTGGTCACATCGCACGGCGCCGGAGCGGAAATGCGCCATCCGATGGGCGTAGCTGTGTTCGCCGGCATGCTCGGCGTGACGTTTTTCGGTCTGCTTTATACGCCGCTTTTCTATGTCGTCCTGCGCAGTTGGGTCGAGCGCCGCGCGCATCAGCACAAAACCGCGTTCGCCGTGGGAGAGCACCAATGAGAAACGTCTTCTGCCTCACCGCGCTAACGACTTTGTTGGCTTTGGCCGGTTGTGTAACCATCGGACCGGATTATCAGTCACCGGCTCCTGTACCGGTAAAAACGCTGCACGGTTTCGACGCGTCCATGCAAAATAGCTCCCCGTTCGAGGCGGCCTGGTGGAAACAGTTTGGCGACCCGATCCTGGATGCCCTGATCCAGCGAGCCATGCAAGACAGTCTTGACCTGGGCATCGCCTTATCTCGTGTGCGCGAATCGCGTGCGCTGCTGAGAGGCACCGAAGCTCATCAGCTACCCACCGTGGACGCTGTAGGTGCCCTGCAGCGTAGTCGTGAACAGCTGGTGGGTCTCGGCCCCACTCCGAAAACCATAGAGACGGCCCAGCTCGGCTTCGATGCAAGCTGGGAGTTGGATCTGTTCGGCGGCATCCGTCGCGCGGTGGAGGTCTCCGAAGCCAATCTGCAGGCCAGCGAAGCGTCGCTGCGGGATGCCCAAGTTATGGTGATCGCCGAAGTAGCGCGCAACTACTTCGTGTTGCGCGGGACCCAGCTTCGGACGAACATCGCGCAGCGCGATATCGAAAATCAACGCGATACCTTGAAGCTGATCCGTGCACGTTATGAAGTTGGACGCAGTTCCGAGCAGGACGTGTCGAGCGCCGCTTCCCGCCTGAGTGGGGTCGAGGCTCAGGTGCCTTTGCTGGAGACTCAGGCGCAGGCCGCTCAGTTTCGCTTGGCGGTGCTTCTTGGATCACGGCCAGGCGACCTCGATATCGACCTCTCGCCAAAAAGCTTCAGGCCGATTCTGACCAGTCTTCCGATCGGTGGAGCCGAACAAGTTTTGGCCCGCAGGCCTGATATTCGCATTGCCGAACGCGAGTTGGCAGCGGCGAATGCACGTATCGGCGTAGCCAAGTCCGAATTCTTCCCGCATGTCTCACTGGGCGGGTTCATCGGTTTTCTTACCATCGCCGGCGCTGGTTTCGGAGGCGGGCAATTCGGGGGGCCAAATTCGCTGGCGTGGTCTTTGGGACCAAGCATTAGCTGGTCCGGACTCAATGTGCAGCGGGCTCGGGCCAATCTGCATGTCAGTGAGGCGCGTGCAGATGCCGCCCTGGCCAACTATCAGCAAACCGTGCTGCGCGCACTCGAGGAGGTAAGCAACGGCCTGGTCGCCTACAACCAGGAACGCGTCCGGATGGACAGACTGGTCGAGCAGACTCAGCAGAGCAAACGCGCGGCGGATCTTGCCCGCATCCGCTATCTGGGAGGCGCTACTGATTTCCTGCAACTGCTCGACGCGCAGCGCACCCAGCTTGCCGCCGAGGATGAATTGGCTCGAACCGAGGCTGCGATCAATATTGATACGGTGGCGATTTACAAGGCGATCGGCGGCGGCTGGGAAGCTTGCGGCGATGAACGCTGCTCGCAATTGAGTGCACTTGTATCCAATGGAAGTTCCAAAGCCGCCGGAGTTGGAAGGTAGCCGGTCTCGACCAACTCACATTCATGGACCGAAGACCTTGAGCCGCAGGGGTGCAACGGCAATTGCAGTCGCTCACGTATCGACGCACGGAGCGCCCCCCACACGGAAATGCCGATTGCAGGACAGCGCCACACTGCTCAAGGTCTTGCGAGTCATTCAATTCTGGCGCGTGACGGGAAGCAGTAAGCGACTCGGCACGACCGTTTCCCAGTGCTGAATATTTCGACGCATGATGGGCGCGTTCAGCTTGACGGAGACAGTTAGCCATGTCGAACGCAGCGGGCCGTACGCATCCGCATCGC
>Ga0160447_100205_pt1 | contig 34052 bp, 33 predicted proteins | sample HID1973K_E1MG_FD_108222 | JGI IMG/M metagenome (GOLD analysis project Ga0160447, IMG submission 108222) | Enriched mosquito-associated microbial communities from UW Madison campus, WI, USA - HID1973K_E1 MG | ecosystem: Host-associated > Arthropoda: Insects > Digestive system > Unclassified ...
AACTCCAGCGGCGGATCGAGCACGCCGCGCGCGATGCGGCTCACGCCCATCAGAATGCGGGAACGTCGGCGGCGGCCGCGTCGGATTCCTGCGCGACCGCCTGCACCTGTTTCGATGCGGCGGTCCAGTCGGCCTTGTGATCGCGGTATTGCGCATCGGTATCGGCGAGCACCCCTGACGAAACCGTTCAGGAAGGCGGGATTGTCCTGCGCGAACTTGCGCGGCGCGACGAAGCCGTCGAACGTCGCCTTGCCCGATTCCTTCGCGACCTCGCCCGACGTGATGAGCACCTTTTCGCTCTGCTTGGTCTTGGCGAGCGCCGGATCCCAGATGTAAGTTGCGTCGATATTGCCGCGCTCCCACGCCGCCGCGACTTCGGGACGCAGATTGACGATCTTCACCGTCGACGGATCCGCGCCCGCCTGATGCAAGGCGACGAGCGCATGGAAGTGCGACGTCGACACATACGGCACGCCGAGCGTCTTGCCCTTCAGATCGGTGAGCTTGCTGACGCCGGACCCGTTGCGCGCGACGAGCGCTTCGGCGTCGTTGATGTTGTCGAGAATCCAGAACATCGACAGAACGACACCTTGCGAGAGTCCCGCCACGATCGGGCTGGAGCGCGCTTCGCCCACCTGTATGGAGCCCGACGCAACTGCGCGGATGACGTCCGCGCCGCTGCCGAGCTTGCGATACGTGACCTTGTATCCGGTGGCCTTCTCGACGGCGCCGCTTGCCTGTGCGCAGCGCCACGGTACCACCATGTCCTGATAGCCGATGACCACCTCGCGCGTATCGGCCCGTGCGTGAACGGGCGCGAGAACAGCGGCGAGCATGAAGGAAGCGGCGCAGGCGATCAGCGGCGGCGAAGGATAGGAGGTTTTATGGAGCGGACGGAATGGTGTGGTGAAGCCTTCGACTATAGGCACTTCGCATGCCGCGGCTACGAATCAATTGTGCGTTGCAAATGACGCCAGGCGTGCTTCGCATATACGGCCCGCCGTACTGCGAACCGTTTGACGCGAGCCGTCATTTGCAAATGAAAAATGCTTGGTTCCACCTCCGGTGGATGTCTCGCATAGTCGGACGAGATGGCTATAGACGGTTGATTCCTAATCAGACGAGTACCGCCGCCATCGCTTCTGTGACGAACGAAAATACGGAGACGTCATGACTGACGAAGTACAGGAACGTGTGATTCATCCCGTTTTGGAAGCGGCGCGCGAAGCGGGCGCCGAGGCGCATCTGGCGTATGCCGGCAGCGTATCGCCGACGGACGCGTGGGCGCTCGTGCAGACGGGCGACGTCGTATTGGTCGACGTGCGCACGGCCGAGGAACGCAAATTCGTGGGATACGTGCCCGAGAGCGTGCACGTCGCGTGGGCGACGGGCACGAGCCTTTCGCGCAATCCGCGCTTCGTGCGCGAATTGGAAGCCAAGACCGGCAAGGACGCGGCCGTGCTGCTCCTGTGCCGCAGCGGCAAGCGCTCGGCCGCGGCCGCCGAAGCCGCGACGAAGGCGGGCTTTACCCATGCGTTCAACGTGAGCGAAGGATTCGAAGGTGAACTGGATGCCCAGCAGCGGCGCGGCACGCAGAACGGCTGGCGCTATCTCGGCTTGCCCTGGATCCAGGACTAGAGCCGGTCAACATAGAGAAAGGACTGCACTGTGGCTGTATTCGACATCGACGACATCGTCCAATCGCTTCAGACGGTCCGCCAGCAGTGGCGGGAAATGCAGAAGCGTTCGCTCGAACCGGGCGGACGCGAGTTGCCTGCGCGCGAGGCGCTCGCCGATATCATCGGCGCGCTGAAAGGCGCACTCTTTCCGATGCGGCTCGGTCCGCCCGATCTGCGTCAGGAAAGCGAGAACTTCTACGTCGGCCATGCGCTCGACTTCGCGCTGCAGGGCCTGCTCGCGCAGGCGAAGCTGGAGCTGCAATACAAGGCACGGCATCAGCCGCGCGACGACCACGCGGTCGACACGCGCGCGAGCGATGCGATACGCGAGTTCGCCAAAACCCTGCCGCGCATCCGCAGCCTGCTCGACAGCGACATCCTCGCAGCCTATCAGGGCGATCCGGCGGCGGGCAGCGTCGACGAAGTATTGCTCTGCTATCCCGGCATTCTCGTGATGATTCACCATCGCATCGCGCACGAGCTTTATCGGCTCCAGCTGCCGCTGCTCGCGCGCATCGTGGCCGAACTCGCACATGGGGAAACCGGCATCGATATCCATCCCGGTGCGCGCATCGGCTCCGGATTCTTCATCGATCACGGCACGGGCGTAGTGATCGGCGAAACGGCCGTGATCGGCAACCACGTACGCATTTATCAGGCGGTGACGCTCGGCGCCAAGCGCTTTCCGCGCGACGCAGATGGTCATCTCGAGAAAGGGCTCGCACGTCATCCGATCGTCGAGGACGATGTCGTGATCTATGCCGGCGCGACGATCCTCGGACGCGTGACGCTCGGACGCGGCGCGGTCATCGGCGGCAATGTGTGGCTCACGCATGATGTTGCGCAAGGTGCGTCGGTCACGCAGGCGCTGTCCCAGAGCGGTGAGTCCGCGACGCGCGCGCAGACTCTGCAGACCGAGCAGGTCGCGTCATGAGCACACTGGTGCAGCATTTCGGCGCGACCGTTCGCGAGCTGCGCGAATCGCACGGCTGGACGCAGGAACAACTCGCGGAGCACGCAGGTTTGAACCGCTCCTTTGTCGGTGAGATCGAGCGTGGATCGTGCGTCGCTTCGATCGTCACTGTCGACAAGCTCGCTCAGGCGCTCGGCGTGCCGATGGCGCGGTTGTTGTCGCCCTCTCAGCGCGACGAATCGGAACCGCTGACCGACGCCGCAGGGGAAAAGTAAAAAAGTGACGGCTATAGCATGTTGAACGGGGTTTGTGGCCTCGTGATAATGACGCCCGTTCATAAGCATTCCCGTTCTTCTCATATAGACTCCGGAGCTTCACATGACCGCAACAGTCGGCGGCGCGTCCGCGCTCGGCGATACCGCAGCACGGCAACTAGCCAATGCCACCAAGACCGTCCCGCAGCTCTCGACCATCACGCCTCGCTGGCTCACGCATCTGTTGCAGTGGGTGCCGGTCGAGGCGGGTATCTATCGTCTGAACCAGGTGAAGAATCCCGAGGCGGTGCGTGCGCTGTGCACGCAGCGCGAAGACGAGAGCATGCTGCCGCGAACCTTCGTGCCGTACGAAGAAGCGCCGCGCGAGTACTTCCTGAATGCGGTGAGCACCGTGCTCGACGTGCAGACGCGCGTGGCCGATCTCTACAGCAGCCCGCACGATCAGACGAAGGAACAGTTGCGGCTGACCATCGAGACGATCAAGGAGTTGCAGGAAAGCCAGCTGATCAACAATCCCGATTACGGCTTGCTTGCCAATGTCGCCGAAGAACAGCGCGTGTTTCCGCTGACAGGCGCGCCGACCCCCGACGATCTCGACGAGCTGCTCACGCGGGTGTGGAAGGAACCCGCGTTCTTTTTGACGCATCCGCTCGCGATCGCCGCGTTCGGTCGCGAATGCACGCGCCGTGGCGTGCCGCCGCCGACCGTGAGCCTGTTCGGTTCGCAATTCATCACATGGCGCGGCATTCCGCTGATTCCGTCGGACAAGGTGCCGGTAGCGGACAACAAGACCAAGATTCTGCTCCTGCGTGTCGGCGACAAGCGTCAGGGCGTGGTTGGCCTGTATCAGCCGGGCGTCGCGGGCGAGCAGGGTCCGGGGCTGTCGGTGCGCTTCATGGGCATCAACAATCACGCGATCGCGTCGTATCTGATCTCGCTGTATTGCTCGCTCGCCGTGCATTCTCCGGATGCGCTGGCCGTTCTGGATGACGTGGAGATCGCCAAGTACCATGAGTATCCCGACACCTACCGCTAATCTCGTCAGCCACGCCGCGCCTTCTTTGCCGCAGGCGGATGCGCCCGCAGGCTTGCCCGATGTGGCGACGCTCGCGCGCCTCGCCAACGAATTCTTTTCGAGCGTGCCGGGAAGCGCCACGCCCGCGGCCGCGAGTCTCGGCAGCGGCGGTGGCGAATCGATTTCGGCGACGCTGCCGTACACCGCGCCCGTGACGAGCGTGGCGAGCAATCCCGCGCCGCCGGGTTCGCCCCTCGCGGGGCCGGGCGGCACGGGCACAGGTGTGCCGGGCGTCGCGATTCCGCAAGGTCATGTGCCGGGCGCGAATCTCGCGCCGTCTTCGCCGATCTACGTGCTGTCGCTCGGCAACCGCGCTCCTGCGCTTGCCCCGCACGCGATCTCGCACGACGCCGTGCCGGACCTCGCACAGACCGTCGCGCCCGCGCTCGAGCCGCGCTTCGGTGGCGCTGCGCTGGGCACGGAGCCGGTCGAGGTCGAGCGTCCTTCCGCGCCGGGCGCGCTGAGCTCAGGTTATTACTTCCTGCACCAAGGCGGTCAGCCTGCGCACGCGCCTCGGGAAGCACTGAAGCCCGGACAAGGCGTCAGCGCAGAATCGTTCGGCCTTCCCGGCGACGATTTCCTGCGCTCGCTCTCCGACGAACGGCACGGCACGCCCGCGCCCGGCGGATTCGATCGCGCGGGTTCGTATTACTTTGCCGAAGACGAGCGCAAGCAGGCGTCCTATGCGAAGTCCGCACATCCTCCGTTCGATATCAACGCAATCCGCCGCGACTTCCCGATCCTTCAGGAGCGCGTGAACGGCCGCCAGCTCGTCTGGTTCGACAACGCCGCGACGACGCAGAAGCCGCAGGCGGTCATCGACCGGCTCGCGTATTTCTATGCGCACGAGAACTCGAACATCCACCGAGCGGCGCACGCCATCGCCGGACGCGCGACCGATGCGTACGAAGGCGCGCGCGAAACGGTGCGGCGCTTCCTCAACGCATCGTCGACGGAAGAGATCATCTTCGTGCGCGGCACGACCGAAGGCATCAATCTGGTGGCCAAGTCGTGGGGCGCGAAGAACGTGGGCGAGGGCGACGAGATCATCGTGTCGCATCTGGAGCATCACGCGAACATCGTGCCGTGGCAGCAGCTCGCCGCGGAAAAGGGCGCGAAGCTGCGCGTGATTCCCGTCGACGACTCGGGTCAGGTCAAGCTCGACGAGTATCAGCGCATGCTCAACGGGCGCACGAAGATCGTGTCGGTGACGCAGGTGTCGAACGCGCTCGGCACCGTCGTGCCGGTGCAGGAGATCGTCGCGATGGCGCATCGTGCGGGCGCGCGGGCGCTCGTCGACGGCGCGCAGTCGGTGTCGCACATGCGGGTCGACGTGCAAGCCATCGACGCGGATTTCTTCGTGTTCTCGGGACACAAGATCTTCGGGCCGACGGGCATCGGCGCGGTGTACGGCAAGCGCGAGGTGCTGGAGGACATGCCGCCGTGGGAAGGCGGCGGCAACATGATCCAGGACGTGACCTTCGAGCGCACGGTGTTTCAGGGTCCGCCGAGCCGCTTCGAGGCAGGCACCGGCAATATCGCGGATGCGGTCGGTCTTGGCGCGGCGCTCGATTACGTGACGCGGATCGGCATCGAAAACATCGGGCGCTATGAACACGAGCTGCTCGCGTACGCGACGAACCTGCTGCGTCCGGTGCCGGGCGTGCGGCTGATCGGCACGGCGGACGACAAGGCGAGCGTGCTGTCGTTCGTGCTCAAAGGCTACCAGCCGGAAGAAGTCGGGCGTGCGCTGAACGAAGAAGGCATCGCGGTGCGCTCGGGGCACCATTGCGCGCAGCCGATCCTGCGGCGCTTCGGCGTCGAGGCGACGGTGCGGCCGTCGCTCGCGTTCTACAACACCTGCGATGAAGTCGATCGCTTCATCTCGGTCGTGCGGCATCTGGCGGCGCGACGATGAAACGGCGCGGCGCATGAACGCTCATGCGCCGCGTTTCTCATCGCAAGCACAAAGGTATTCGCGTCCCTCACACCTTGCCGAGCACGCCAAGCCAGGCCTGCCCGATGACTTCATGCGCCGCATCCGCATTGGGTGGATGAAACGCGCCGGCGCGCACATCGCGATAAAGCCGTTCGAGTTCGTTGTTCCGCGACAGTGACGCCGCGCCCGCGATCTTCAACGCGAGGTTCACTACGCGTAACGCGCCATCGACCGCATGTTGCTTCGCCGCGAGCAGATGCGCGATCCACCGCTCATCATCGCCATAGCCCGTCCACCAGCGCTCTGCCGCGCGTTCGACCAGCGCCTCGATGCTCGCGAGCTCGATGGCCGCCTGCGCGACCGCCTGCTGCGTGAGCGGCTTGTAGGCGTACGTCTTGCCGCCAATGGCCGGCGAACTGCGCTGCTTCGCCGATTCCACCGCCACGTCGAAGGCGCGCTTCGCGATGCCGTAGTAGACCGCGCCGAGGCCCGGCAGCACCGCGCCCAGAATCCCATCGACGAAGGGATCGTCGGGAATGCCCGCAGGCAGCACGCGGATCACCCGCTCGCGCGGTGTGATCGCGCCTTCGAGCCAGGTGTCGTCGCTGCGCGTCGCGCGCAGGCCGAGCGCATCCCAGGTTTTCACCGTGCGATGTCCGCCTGAGTCGCGCCGAATGAACGCGTGCACGATCTTCGGCGCCTGCGGGTCGGTATCGTCGATGCCGTGGATGCCGAGCCAGTCCCATGCGGGCGCGAGCGAAGTGAAGATCTTGCGCCCGTCGAAGCGATAGCCGCCGTCGGGCAACGGCGTCGCCTTCACAGATGACCACGCGAGTCCGAGATCGTTGCCCGGCTCGCCGTGACCCGCGGCGAACACCTTGCCCGCGCCCGCTTCCTCGAGAATCCATTGGGCCGATGTGTCACCTCGCCGATACAGATGCAGCGCCGCGCCGACCCAATACAGATGCATGTTCAGCGCGAGCGCGGTCGATGGCGCGCGCGAAGCGAGCCGTGCCTGTTCGCGCAGCAGTTGCGGCAAGCTGAGGCCGAGGCCGCCGAATTCGACCGGCACGCTGGCCCGCAGAAAATTCGCCTCGTGCAGATCGCGCAAGTCCTCGGAGAAGAACTGATTCTCAAGATCGTAAGCCGCGGCGCGGCTGCCGATGGCATCGAGCAGGGCGCCGGACAGCAGACGGGACGCGTCGCTCGCGGCGGGCGGTGCACTCACGGGTTCGAGTACTGCGCTCATCGAATCTCTCCTTTATCCGCCGTCATGCCAGAGCCGAGAAATACTTCTCGTCCGGGACGACGCCAGTGGCGATGAAAATGCGGTTCGTATGGTTGAACCATGACGCGGTCTCGACCGCTTCGAGTATGTCGGCGTCGTCGAGGCCGAGACTGCGCAGGCGGTCGAAGTCCTTGCCGGTGATCGCACGCGGCGACGTGGTGATCGCTTCGGCGATTTCGGCGAGGGCGAGCTGACGCGGCGACAGCTCCGCGAGGTGATAGTCGAGCGCGATGCGGCGCGCCTGCACGCGGTCGCGCAACGCCTCGCCGAGCGCATGCGCGTGATGAATCGCGCACAGCCCGCAGCCATTCGTGCGCGACACGACGACCGCGATCAGCTCGCGCTCGTCGATCGGCAGCCGGCCGTTCGCAACACTGAAGAGCTTCTCGAAGTATTGCGTGAAGCGGCGTGCTGTATCGGGATTTAGGGACAGCGCGCGGATCCAGTTGTCGCCGCCGTGCTGCTCGATGAGTTGCCGGAGATCGTCGCTCAACGTGTCGAACTCCGGCACGTTGAGCCGGCCGATGAGATGCGCCTCCGTGTCAAGGACTTCCGACATATCGCATTCCTCGCCTGAAGGGAGTGAAAAGAAGCTGCAACCCATTATGCGCAGCGCTTTCTCAGGCGATCCAATATCGATTTGCGATTTGCAATTCGTCCGGCGCGATGTCGCCGAACGCCGATTAGCATATGAGAAATCCGTCATACCGCGAACCGGCACATGCGTTAAGTTTGAGGTCCGAAACTTTGCGCCAGGAGAATCCCCTAATGTCCACGATCGCAGCGTCCGATCCGTTCGCCGAACATCTGTATGCACGCGATGCCGATGCGCAAAGGGAAACGGTCTCGCGCTTTCGCGTGCCCGACGAGGCGCGCCTGCCGCCGCATGTCGCCTCGATCCACGCGAAGTTTCGCCGGCAGTACGGCTTCGTGCCGAACTGGCTCGTCGCGCTCTCGGTCAATCCCGATACCGCCTATCGACTCGTCACGTTCTACGAGCATCTGTTCGATCCGCACCGCAGCCATCTGACTGCCGCGGAGCGGGAACTGATCGCGGTGGTCACGTCGGCCGCGAACGAGTGCAGCTACTGCGTGTTCAACCACACGCAGGCGCTCGCGAACGTGCTGGGCGATACGGTGCGTGCGCAGCGCATCGCGCAGGGCTTTCGTCACGTGCGTCTTTCGGCGAAGGAAGCCGCGCTCGCGGAAATCTCGGAGCGTCTCACGCGCGATCCGGGCGGTATCCGCGAGGAAGATCTCCAAGCGCTGCGCTCGATCGGCTTCACGCAGCAAGCCGTGACCGAGGTGTTGGAGATATCGGCGTTCTTCAACTACGCCAATCGCTTGACGATCGCGCTGAACGTCGTGCCGGACGATCAGTTTTTTGCGGGCCGGGATCTCGGTCGCGCGTGAAAAGGAGGCCGTTTCAGCGCGTTTTTTCGAGTTGCAGTACCTTGGCGCGATCCGCCACTCGTTCATCAATCGACGCGATGTCAACCACCCGACAACTCCATCTCGGCGCGCTCATGCGACCGGTCAGCCTGCATACCGGCGCCTGGCGTTTCCCCGGTGCCTGGCCCGACGCCAACTTCAACTTCAGGCATCTCAAACGATTCGTGCAGACGCTCGAAAGCGCCTGTTTCGATGCGTTCTTCATGGCCGATCACCTCGCCGTGCTCAACATGCCCGTGGATGCGTTGAAGCGCAGCCATACCGCGACGTCGTTCGAGCCGTTCACGCTGCTTTCCGCGCTTGCCGCCGTGACCGAACGCATCGGGCTGATCGCGACGGCTTCGACCACCTTCGACGAGCCGTATCACATCGCGCGGCGTTTCGCGTCGCTCGATCATCTAAGCGATGGGCGCGCGGGATGGAATCTCGTCACCACATCGAATCCCGACGCGGCCCTCAACTTCGGCCGCGACGAACACATGGAGCACGACGAGCGCTATCGCCGTGCGCACGAGTTCTACGATGTCGTCACGGGCCTCTGGGACAGCTGGACCGACGACGCCTTCGTGCGCGACGCCGAAAGCGGCCTTTTCTTCGATCCCGACAAGCTGCACGTGCTCGACCACAAGGGCGCGTATCTGTCGGTGCGCGGGCCGCTGAACATCGCGCGGCCGGTGCAGGGCTGGCCGGTGGTGGTGCAGGCGGGATCGTCGACAGCGGGGATGCAGCTTGCCGCCGCAACCGCCGATGCGGTCTTCACCGCGCAGCCGAATCTCGCGGCGGGCAAGCGTTTCTATGCCGATGTCAAAGGCCGCTTGGAACGCGCTGGCCGCGCGCGTGAACATCTGAAGATTCTGCCGGGCGCGTTCGTCGTGGTGGGCGATTCGCGTGACGAAGCGCTGGAGAAGCGTGCGCTGCTCGACACCTTCGTGCATGACGAGAGCGGCTTCGCTTCGCTGTCGATCGCGCTCGGTCACGATGTCTCATCGTTCGATCCGGACGGCCCCTTGCCCGAGATTCCCGAAACCAACGCGAGCAAGAGCGCGCGCGAGCGCGTGATCGACATGGCGCGCGCCGAAGGGTTCACCGTGCGTCAACTGGCGCAGCGTGTCGGCGGCTATTCGGGCTTGCAGATGATCGGGACCGCGACGGATATCGCGGATCAGATGGAGCAGTGGCTCGTCGAGGAAGGCAGCGACGGTTTCAACGTGATGTTTCCGTATCTGCCCGCGGGCCTCGACGATTTCGTGGCCAAGGTCGTGCCCGAGTTGCAGCGGCGCGGCATCTTCCGCCGCGCGTACGACGGGGCGACCTTACGCGAGCATCTGGGCTTGCCGAGGCCGGGCAATCGGTTCTTCGAGCAGCGCTGATCCGCGCATCAGTCTCCGGAGCGCAGCCAGCCGGCTTGTTCGGCGGGCAAGCCGTCAGCTTATCGTCGCGCCGCGTCGCGGCAAAACAAGAGCGCAGGGCACGATTCAGCGCTGCGCGAGCGCGACCTCGCGCTTCACCGCATGCCACGCATCCGGTCGATGCGAGCCGAACGCCAGCGCGAAGTTCGACGCCTGCTGTCCCACCGTGACGAGTTGCTCGACGACCTTCGGGTCCGAACAGCTTTCAGCGGTCTCGAAGCGCGTTTCCAGCGTGTTGACGGCGGCGCCGAAGGGCGTCGGCCAACCGCGCAGCGCGTGCACGATCGAGCGCAGCGACGTCAACACCGTGCCCGCCGCCTGCCAGCCATACGCGGTGACGACGCTGCCCACCGCGCGGCCGTCGAGATAGGGTCGCGCGTCGTCGCGCAACTCTTCGAGCGTGTCGAGCGCGTTCTTGACGAGACCCGAGATGCCGCCGTGATAGCCCGGCGTCGCGATGACGAGCGCATCGGCAGCGCGCACGGCTTCGATCAGTTCGCGCTGGGCGTCAGTGAGACCGCGCGATTCGGGCGCGTAGTGGGGCAGGCTGTACAGAAATGCGCCACCGAACAGGCGCACGCGCGCGCCGGCTTCCTCGGCGCCTTTCAGGGCGAAACCCAGCGCGCGCTCGGTCGATGATGCGGGACGTGTAGTGCCGCCGATTCCGACCACGAGCGGCCGGCGCAATGTTTCGATACGGGACAAGATGAGGACTCCGGACAGGGCGGGACGCCGCGCGGCGTGACTATTCAGCGGGCGTCCAAGACCGATCATCATAGCCAGCGGTTCGAGAAGCGGAAAGCATGAATCGAGCTAAGGTTATGCGCTAGCGCAAGTCCCGACTTGCGCGCCCTGCGCATAGTGCATGGCGCACGACGTTCACGAGTAGAACGAAGGCTTCGGAATCCGCCCGTTGAGCGCCCAGTCTCCCAGGTCGCGCACCTTGTAGTCGATCGGATCGTGCAACGTATGCACACGCACGTTGCGCCAGAAGCGGTCGAGGCGCAATGCTGCAGTGGTCGAGCGCGCGCCCGTCACTTCGAACATGCGATGCGCGACCTCCAGCCCCGCGCGCGCCGCCGCCACCTTCGATGTCGCCACCGTCACGGCCACTTCGCCGCGTTCCTGTTCGGTCAGGTCGAGTCCGCGCGACCACGCGTGATCGAACGCCTGCATCGCGCGTTCGACGAGCAGCCGTGCGCCTTCGAGCGCGACCCAGAAGTCGCCGTAGTGCGCGAGCACGTAGGGATCGTCGGCGGGACGCTCGGCGGTCGATGCGATCCACGGGCGCGTCTGTGCGAGCGTCGCGTCGCGCGCGGCTTGCAACGCGCCTTCGCCGATGCCCAGATAGATGTGACACAGGATCGACTGCGCGAGCAGCGGCCGCAACGTCGCGAACGGGCTGGAGAGCGGTCCGGGCTGCAACAGCAGTTCGTCCGCCGTGATGGGCACGCGCTCGAACACCACCGTGCCGCTGTCGGTCTGACGCTGCCCCATGTTGTCCCAGTCGTCGAGCACGGTAATGCCCGCGCGATTCGTCGGCGTCACGCCGATGAGTAGCCGCCCGTCGGCATCGAATGCGGAGGCGAGCAACTGGTCCGAATCGCGCGCGCCGGAACAGAAGCTCTTGCGGCCGTCGAACACATAGCCGCCAGAGTCATCGGGCAGGGCGCGCGTGCTCTTGTCGAGCGGATTGAGCGCGTTGCCCCAGAACCAGCCCTGCGCGACGGTCTCGCCCAGCCAGCGGCGATTCTGCGTGTCGCTTCCGAACAGACGGATGGTCGCCAGTTGCAAGTGATGGAACGCGAACAGATGCGCGAGCGAGCTGTCGACCTGCGCCATGCGGCGCACGACATCGAGGGTCGTCGACCAGTCGGCGCCGTCGCCGCCGAACGCCACCGGAATCGAAAGCCTGAGCAGGCCGCTCTCGCGCAGCAGGTCGCGTTCGTGGAAAGCGGTGCCACCGGTCTTGTCGCGCGCGGCGGCTGTCTTCGCCCATTCATCCAATACCGCGTTCAGCGGCTCGCGCCATGCGGCGTCTTCGGTACGACTCATTGCGCTTTTCTCCTGATGGTGACGGTTTCGCCGATGCAGAAAACCATAGATTGATTCGTTGGTTTGGCTTTTGGTGGCTCGTTTGTAAGCTTGTGACGCTTCATCGACGACCACTGCTTCGCGCCCATCGCAGGCGCGAGCCGAAAGAGGAGAGCCCTATGAAAAATTTTCGCCGATCGCGAGCCGGCGTGCTGGCCATCGCGTTGAGCGCAGCGTTTGCGTCGCATGCCTTCGGCGCCGATCCGAACAAGCCGGAGATCCGTTTCGGCGCGACAGCCGGTCCGTACTCGGACCAGATTCGCTACGGTATCAAGCCGCAGTTGGAGAAGGAAGGTTACAAGGTGACGATCGTCGAGTTCAGCGATTATGTTCAGCCGAATCTCGCGCTCGCCGACGGCGCGCTCGACGCCAACGCATTCCAGCACGAGGTGTATTTGAAGAAGTTCTCGGCGGATCACAAGCTCGCGCTGTCGGAGCTGGTGAAGGTGCCGACCGCGCCCATCGGACTTTACAGCCACAAACACAAAAGTCTCGACGAACTGAAGGACGGCGCGACCGTGTCGCTGCCCAACGACGTCACCAACCAGGCGCGCGCAATCATCCTGCTTCAGCAACTCGGCTGGGTGACGCTCAAGCCGGGCGTCGATCCGGTGAAGTCGTCGGAGCGCGATATCGCGTCGAATCCGCACAAGCTCAAGCTCGTGCCGCTGGAAGCGGCGCAACTCCCGCGTTCGCTGGATGACGTCGACTATGCGTTCGTCAACGGCAACTTCGCACTCGCGGCGGGATTCAAGCTCACGGATGCGCTGCTGCTCGAGAAGATTCCGGCGTACTACCTGAACCTCGTTGCAGTGCGCACGGCCGATCTGAACAAGCCGTATGTGACGGACATCGCCAACGCGTACCAATCGGCGGAGTTCAGGCGGGTGATCGATCAGCGCTTCGCGGGCTTCTCGAAGCCCGCCAACTGACGCGCCAGACCGCGGCCTCGCGCCGCGGCCGGGAATCGCACGCGCGTTCAAGGGCGCAGTCCTTCCACCGCTTCCAGTCGCGGCGCGGCATCGTCACGGCGATTTTTCGACAAGCGCGGATTGAACGCCGCATGCAACGCATCGCTCAGCAGATTGAGCGCCAGCACCGTCAGCGCGATCGCCGAGCCGGGCACCGCGATTATGTACCACGCGGTGCGCAGCGCTTCGCGGCCCGTGCCGACCATCGAACCCCAGCTCACCACATTCGGATCGCCGAGCCCGAGAAACGATAGCGCCGCTTCCGAGAGGATCGCGTTGGCGACGAGCAGCGCTGTCGAAACCAGAATCGGCGTCAGCGCATTCGGCAGGATTTCGATGAAGATCAGATGCGCATCGCTCGCGCCGAGCGCCACGCTCGCGCTGACGAACTCGCGCTCGCGCAGCACGATGAATTCGCCGCGCGTGAGCCGCGCGATGCTCGGCCACGCCGTCACGCCGAGCGCGAACACGATGGTCGCAAGCGAGGGTGTGAGTATCGCGACGAGGATGATCGCGAGCAGAAACGGCGGCACGGTCTGGAAGAACTCAGTGATCGCCATCAGCGTCTGGTCGATGAGGCCGCCGAAATAACCCGCGATCCCGCCGATCAGCACGCCCAGCACAAGCGCGATGACGGCCACCGTCGCGCCCACGTACAGCGAGACGCGCGCGCCGTGGAACAGCCCGGCGAGCAGATCGCGTCCCATCAGATCGGTGCCGAGCGGGTACGCGTGATCGGCGCCGGGCCATTGATAGGGCGCGGCGACCATGTCAAGTGGATCGCCGGGAAAGAGCCGGTTCGCCGACAACGCCGCGAACAACGCCAGCGCGAGCAAGACCACGCCGACGAGCGCGGACGGCTGGCGCAGGAAATGAAGCAGTTTCATCGACGCGACCTCGTGCGTGGATCGACGAGTCCGTAAAGCAGATCGACGATCAGATTGAGCAGGACCACCAGAAACGCGGAGAGCAGGAGCACGCCGACCAGCAGATTGACGTCGCGGCTCCTGATCGCTTCGAACGACAGTTGCCCGAGGCCCGGCCAGCCGAACACGGTCTCCACGATCACCGAACCGCCGATCAGCGCGCTGCCTTGCAAACCGAGCATCGTGAGCACGGGCAGCACGGCGTGGCGCAGCGCGTGATGCGTCGTCACGTGCCACGGCCGTGCGCCTTTCGCACGCGCCGTGCGGATGAAGTCTTCCTGCAAGGTCTCGATCATCGACGCACGCGCAAGCCGTGCGAAGATGGCGACGTAGTACAGCACGAGCGTCGCGGCGGGCAGCACGAGATGGCGCAGGTGATCGAGCAGCAGCGCGGCGCCCTGATGCGCGACGTTGGTATCGGCGATGCCGCCGATCGGCAGCCATGCGAGATGCACGCCGAACACCACGATGAGCATCAGCGCGGTCCAGAACATCGGCGCGGAATAGCCGAGAGTCGCGAGCGTGGACACGAACGTATCGACGAAACCATGCGGACGGCGCGCGGCGAGCACACCGAGCAGCAGCCCGAGGCTCACCGAGACGACGAGCGCCGTGCCGATCAGCGCGAGCGTGGCGGGCAGACGCGCGAAGATCAGCACAGCGACCGGCTCGCCGAAGCGAAACGAGAAGCCGAGATCGAGCCGCAGCGCATGTTCCACGTAATGCAGCAGTTGCCACGCGACCCCGTGATTCAGGCCATACGCTTCGCGCAATTGCGCCACGTATTGCGGAGACACGTTGCCGCTCTCGCTCGCGATGACATCGACGAGATCGCCGGGCATCAGCTTGAGCAACGCGAAGTTGAGCACCGTGGTGCCGAGCAGCACGAACACGAGCTGAAGCAGCCTGCGCCCGGTTTTGCGCGAAGCCAGCGCCGAGGTGAGTTGCATGACGATCACGCCTTGTCGAACCAGACGCGCGCGAAGTTGGCGCGCGAATGGCTCGCGGTGTCGGTGACGTTGCGCAGGTTCTTTGCCCAGACGCCGAACCAGCGGAACTCGAACAGATTGATCAGCGACAGGTCGCGCTGCGCGATCTTCTGCAACTGAAGATACAGATCGCGCCGTTTGGCCGGATCGGTCTCCGTCTGCGCGGCTTCGATCACGCGATCCATTTCCGGGCTCGCATAGCCGGACGCGTTGAACCACGGCGTTCCGTTGGACGCCGCCTTCGACCAGTAATGCTGCTCGATGCCGATCTGCGGATCGAGACCGTCCGTGCCCCAGCTGCTGATGAGCTGGAAGTTGTAGTCGGTGAAGACGTTCTTGATCCAGGTCGGCAGATCCTGCCCGCGCAGATTCACGTCGATGCCTACGCGGCGCAGCGCCTGGCGCACGAATTCGCCGGTGCGGCGATAGTCGTCGCCATACGGGATGAAATCGTGGTCGAGCTTGAAGCGCCAGCCGTCGGCCTTCTTCGGATAGCCGGCCTTGTCGAGCAGTGCTTCGGCGCGCTTGGGATCGTACGGATACTGCTGCGTATCCGCCGTGTAGAACGCCTTCACGAGCGACGACTCAGGCCCCGTCGCCGGCACCGCGTAGCCGCCCCAGACCGTCTTGACCAGCACGTCGCGATTGATCGCATGGGAGATGGCCTGACGCACTTCGAGCTTGCCGAGAATCGGGTCGCGCAGATTGGGCTCCAGCCAGAGCCACGCCGCGTAGCCGTTGTAACCCTCGCGCGAGACGATGAGACCGGGCAGCTTCGCGAGCCGGTCGGCATCGGCGAAAGTCACTGGGTTGCGCTCGCCGTACTGCGCCGCGCCGGTTTCGAGCGCGGTGGCGCGGCCCGAGACGTCCGGCGTGATCTTCCAGGTGATGCGATCCAGATAGGGCTGGCCCGGCGCCCAGTATTTCTCGAAGCGGTCCAGCACGATGCGGTCGCCGCGCGCCCATTCCGTGAACTTGAACGGGCCCGTGCCGACCGGCTTGTTGTTGTACGGATTGTTGCGGATGTCCGTGTTCTCGTAGAGATGCTTCGGTAGGATCGGCGTGCCGAGCGAGTCGAGAATGCCGAAGGTCGCGGGCGTCGATTTCGACAGATGCAGCACGACGGTATGCGCATCGGGCGTATCGATCTTCGTCAAATATTGCAGCACGCGCCGCGACGCCGGGCTGATCTTGAGCCACACCTCTTCGGCGGAGAATTTCACGTCGGCGGAGGTGAAGGGCTGGCCGTCGTGCCACTGTGCGTTCTGCCGTAGTTTGAAGGTCCATGTCAGGCCGTCTTGCGAGACGGTCCAGCTTTCGGCGAGTTGGGGACGCGGTTTCAGGTCCGGGCCGTACTCGACGAGCCCATCGAAGACCTTGCTCGCCACCGCGCCGATCATCGTCGCGGAATTGACGAAGAACGCGAGCGTCGGCGGTTCCGGATGGATGACCGCTGTGAGCGTGCCGCCGCGTTTCGCGCCGTTCAGCGTGATCGGCGTCGTTTCGGTAGCGGCCCAGGCGTTACCGGTGAAGACGAAGGGCGTCGCCGCGCCCGCGAGCAGCGCGCCCGCGCCCTTGAGCAGTTTGCGGCGCTTCAGATCGGCAACCGCGGCGCCCAGCGGATCATCGCGGAACAGGAGCGGCGAGGTTGAAGTCGGCTGCGGCTTGCTCTTGAAAGTCACGATCAATTTTCCTTGTATCGAATGAGAATGGCGCGAGCGATGACGGCACGGCGTCGATCAGCGTGCGCGTGTAGGCGTGTTGCGGTGAGGTCCAGATGGAGGCGTGATCGCCGCTCTCGACGATGCGCCCTGCCTGCATCACCAGCACGCGATCCGCGATATAGCGGACTACCGAAAGGTCGTGCGAGATGAACAGCAGCGCGAGGCCGAGTTCGTGCTTCAGGTCGGCGAGCAGATCGAGGATTTGCGCCTGAATGGAGACGTCGAGCGCCGATACCGGTTCGTCGCAGATGACGAGTTCTGGCGCGAGCACGAGCGCACGCGCAATGCCGATGCGTTGCCGCTGCCCACCCGAGAATTCGTGCGGATAACGCCGCAGCGCCGATGTCGGCAAACCGACCGCATCGACGATGCGGCGAATCCTCGCGTCGCGTTCGCGCCGGCTGGAGACGCCGTGAATCGCGAGCGCATACCCGAGCGTGCGCTCGACGGTAAGACGCGGATTGAGCGAGCCGTAGGGGTCCTGAAAGATCATCTGAACACGCCGGCGATAGGGCCGCAGCGCGCGCCTGGTGCGATGCGTGACGTCTTCGCCATCGAACACGATGCTGCCGCCGGAAGGCTCGACGAGCCGCGTCAGCGCGCGCGAGAGCGATGACTTGCCGCATCCCGATTCGCCGACGAGGCCCACGGTCTCGCCCGCGCGGATGTTGAAGCTCACGCCGTCGACGGCGCGCACGCCGTGGTAATCGACGCGTATATCGCGGGCTTCCAGCAGCACGCGGGGGTGCGTGTCTGCGGCGCGCGGCGATTCCGCGCGCGGCGTGTCCGTGAGACGCACGTCGCGATAATGCAGTCCCGCGCCAAAATGCAGCGACGCCCCGAGCAGCGCGCGCGTGTACGGCTGCGAAGGCTGGGCGAACAGTTTCGCGCTTGCCGCTTCCTCGACCTTCGCGCCGTCTTTCATCACGACGACGCGATCCGCCCATCGCCCGACTACGCCGAGATCGTGGGTGATGAGCAGCACGGCCATCGACAGTTCGCGCCGCAGCCGGTCGATCAGTTCGAGAATCTGCGCCTGGATGGTGACGTCGAGCGCGGTGGTCGGCTCGTCGGCGATGAGCAGGCCGGGACGGCACGCGACGGCCATTGCGATCATCACGCGTTGCCGCTGCCCGCCCGACAGTTGATGCGGATAATGCCCGAAACGGCGTTGCGGCTCGGGCAGGCGCACGAGTTCCAGCAGGTCGAGCGCTTCCTTGCGCGCGGCCTGCGCCGACATCGGCCGATGCAGCGTCAGGGCTTCCGCGATCTGTTTGCCGATCGGCTGAAGCGGGTTCAGCGAGGTCATCGGCTCCTGAAAGATCATGCTGATGCGGTTGCCGCGCAGCGCGCTCCATTCGCGTTCGCTTCGACCGAAAAGCGCTTCGCCCTCGAAGCGGATCGCGCCTTGTACACGCGCCCGGTCCGGCAATAGGCCCATGGTCGCGAGTGCGACGGTGGATTTCCCGCTGCCGGATTCGCCGACGAGCGCGAGGATCTCCCCGCGCCGGATCGTCAGATCGAAGGGGTGAACCGCGGCATGTCCGCCGAAGGCCACGCTCAGTTGGTCGATCTGGAGCAGAGGCGTCGAATCACTCATCCCGCTTGAGTCGCCGCTTCGTTCGACGGATCGCGAAAGCCCGCGCCCGTATGACGCGGCCCGAGCCGCGCGCCATCGCCGAAAAGCTTTTCACGCAGCGTTCCCTGCGCATAGGAAGTCTTGTAGATGCCGCGCGACTGCAATTCGGGAATGACGAGATCGATGAAATCCTCATAGCTCTCGGGCGTCACGGTGCGCGTGAGATTGAAGCCGTCGACGCCGGCTTCCTGCACCCAGGATTGCAGCGCGTCGGCCACCTGCACCGGATCGCCGACGATGGTCGTGTAGCGTCCGCCCAGTTGCATCTGGTCGAGCAGATGCCGCACCGTGACGCCGCGCTTGCCATCGGTCACGCGCTGCACCGACGATTCGATGCCGCGTCCCTTGTGGCCGCCCGGCGGGGCGAGTTCGTCATCGGGCGCGTAAGTGGAATAGTCGATGCCGCTGCCAGCCGCGAAATGTGCCAATCCTGCCTCGGGGCTCGCATACCGCGCGTATTCGGCGAACTTCTCTTCTGCCTCGCGTTGCGTGCGGGCGACCACTACGGTGATGCCCATGATGATCTTCAGATCGCCGGCGTCGCGTCCGGCGGCGACGGCCTGCGCGCGCAGCGCATCGACCAGCTTGCGCGTGCCTTCCTTGCTCTGGCTCGACACGAACACGCATTCGGCGTGACGCACGGCGAATGCCTGACCGCGCCCTGACGATCCCGCCTGGAACAGCACCGGCGTGCGCTGCGGCGAAGGCTCGCACAGGTGATAGCCTTCGACGTCGTAATAGCGCCCGCGATGCCGCACCTTGCGGACTTTCGCGGGATCGGCGAACGCGCGGCCCTCGCGGTCGCGCCGCACCGCGTCGTCCTGCCAGCTTCCTTCCCACAGCTTGTATAGCACGTCGAGATATTCGTCGGCGCGATCGTAGCGTTCGTCGTGCGGAATCATTTCGGCGCCGCCCATCGCGCGCGCGGCGCTGTCCAGATAGCCCGTCACGATGTTCCAGCCGATCCGCCCATCGGTCAGATGATCGAGCGTGGAGAAGCGCCGCGCGAGCAGATAAGGCGCTTCATAGGTGAGATTCACCGTGATGCCGAAGCCGAGGTTCTGCGTGGCGGCGGCCATCGCGGAGACGAGCATCATCGGATCGTTGACGGGCAACTGCACCGATTCCTTCAGCGTGACGTCGACCGATTGCCGATAGATGTCGTAGACGCCGACGATATCCGCGATGAATAGCCCGTCGAACAGGCCGCGTTCGAGCAGCTTGGCGAGATCGGTCCAGTACGAGAGCTTTCGATAATCCGTCGAGCGATCGCGCGGATGGGTCCACAGGCCATGATTGATATGGCCCACGCAGTTCATGTTGAACGCGTTCAGAATGATGTGCTTCTTGCTCATGGGAGGACGTGCGTCGAACGGAAAAGTACGGTGAGAGTCAAGCCACGCCGATGCGCCATTGCCCCGGCGGCAGCGTACCGTTCACGGCGAAGTCGCCGACGATGCGGTCCTTGTAGATGCGCGGGTTATGCGACGCGATGGTGCGCGCATTGCGCCAGTAGCGGTCGAGTCCGGCTGCGCGCAGCGTCGCGGACGCGCCGAGCGCGTCGAACACACTGGCGCTTGCATCGAGCACGAGTTGCGACGCCACGGTCTGTGCCTGCCAGATTTCGATTTCGGTTTCCGCGATGATCGCGAGCGCGTCGGGCCGCTCGAAGGACGCCGCCGCGCGTTCGAGCGCGCGCGCCGCCTGCGCGACGATGGCGCCGGCCGTCCAGGCATGCGCGCGGGCGCGGCCGACGACTTGCAGCAGTTGCGGATCTTCGGCGGCGCGCGGCGTCACGGCATTGCTATAACTGCGCTTGCGGCTGGCGAGCACCGCGGCGGCATCGTTCGCCACCGCGCGGCCGATGCCCGCGAGCGTCGCCAGATGCACGAGCTGATAGAACGCCTCGGAGTAGGGAAACGGCGCGCGGCCCGCGACGATTTCGCGTTCATCGACCTTGACGTGGTTGAAGCGGCTCGTGCCGCTCGCGGTCAGGCGCTGGCCCATGCCGTCCCAGTCGTCGATCACTTCGACGCCGTCGGCATGTCGATTCACCGTGACGGAGATCTGCGCTTCGTCTGCATCGGTTGCGCCGACGTGGATCCAGTCGGCAAAGAGCGAACCGGTCGTATAGAACTTCGCGCCGTTCAGATGCCAGCCGCTCGCGTTTTGAGTGAGGCGCGTCGCGAACTGGCTCTGGCGCGCTTCGCCGGTCTCGGACCATGCCGCGCCGACGATCGCGCCCTTGCCGAGCCGCGCGAGCCATCGCTCGCGACGTTCGACGGGGCTGTCCAGCGCATGCTCGGTAAAGCCGAAATGCGCGCGCAGCGCCTGCGTGATGTTGGAGTCGGCCTCCGACAGCTCGATCAGTAATTCGAACAATTCGACGAGCCGGACGCCGCTGCCGCCATGCTCGCGCGGCACGCGCAGCGCGGTGAAGCCGGCGTCCCGCAGCCACGCGATCTCCTCGGTGGGCAGACGTCGTTCGAGTTCGCGCGTGACGCTTTGCTCGCGGATACGCGCCAGAATCGGGCGAAAGGGCGCGGCGAGCGCGGCGTAATTGTCCGTGGGTCCGGGCCCCCAGGCTGCGCCGACGACGATGCCCGGAGGCAGGGGAGCATTGCGATCAAATGACATGGTGCGTGTGCGTGATTCGTGAAACGACGATTATCAGCAACGACCGCGCTGGCGCTAAACGACGAATTTTCAGAAGCTAAGGCGAAATCGTCGCGTCGAGGCCGATTGGTTCAGCCCGGCTCCCCGCCGATGGGCGAATTCTTCGGTTTCTATTCGATGCCGGCAGACGCGTGGTTGCAGAGCTGACTCAGCCGTGCGTGGCCGTCGCGTGTTCCGGACGTTTGAGGCCGAGGTGCTCGCGCAGCGTGCGGCCGGTGTATTCGGTACGAAAGAGCCCACGCCGACGCAGTTCTGGCACGACCAGGTCGATGAATTCCGCGAGGCCGCCGGGGAACCACGGCGCCATGATGTTGAAGCCGTCCGCGCCGCCTTCCTCGAACCATTGCTGCAACTGATCCGCTATGCTCGCCGGCGTGCCGATCACTTGCTGATGGCCTCGCGCACCCGCAATACGCTGATAGAGCTGGCGGATCGTCAGCCTGTCGCGCCGCGCGAGTTCCACCAGCAGATGCTGACGGCTCTTCGGGCCGTTCGTTTCGGGCAGCTCGGGAATTGGACCGTCGACGTCATGGCCCGACAGATCCACACCGCCGATTACCGTGGACAGCAGCGCGACGCCGACCACCGGATCGACCCGCGATTGCAGCGCCTCGAATTTTTCCTCCGCTTCGGCTTGCGTGCGGCCCACCACCGGGAAAATGCCCGGCATGATCTTCACGTCGTCGGGTTCGCGGCCGTAGGCGGGCAAACGCCCCTTGATGTCGGCATAGAACGCCCGGGCTTCGTCGAAAGTCTGGTGCGCGACGAAGATCACCTCCGCCGTGCGGGCGGCGAGCGCGCGCCCGTCCTCGGACGCGCCGGCCTGCACGACCACCGGGCGACCCTGCGGAGAACGGTTGACGTTGAGCGGCCCGCGGACCTGAAAGTGCTTGCCGCGATGGTTCAGCACGTGCACTTTGTCGGCGTCGAGATAGATGCCGCTTTCCTTGTCGCGCACGAAGCTGTCGTCTTCCCATGAATCCCAGAGACCCACCACGACGTCGTGGAACTCGGCGGCGCGCTCGTAGCGCACGGCGTGCTCGGGCAGCGCGTCACGGTTGAAGTTCTGCGCCTCCGCCGCGCTGGTCGAGGTGACGAGATTCCAGCCCGCGCGCCCGCCGGAAATCTGGTCGAGCGTGGCGAAGCGGCGCGCCACGTTGAACGGCTCGTGAAACGATGTGGAAACGGTTGCGATCAGGCCGATCCGTTCGGTGACGGCGGCGAGCGCCGCAAGCAGCGTGACGGGATCGAGGAAGTCGCTGCGGGCCGTGCGCGCGAGCGACGGCAGATCCGTGCTTCGTACAGCAGAGGAATCTGCGAGAAAGACCGCATCGAACTTCGCCGCTTCGGCGAGACGCGCGAGTTCCACGTAATGGCGAAAGTTGCTGCCGGCATCGGCCTGAGCATCGGGATGCCGCCATCCGGCGATATGGTGGCCCGTCTGCATCAGAAATGCGCCGAGGGCGAACTGTCGGGCGGATCGTGTCATGGTGTTCCGTTCAAAGAGGATCGATCTGAGAGGCCTGCCTTTTGCTTTCGGCTCGATCTCGCACGATACGGCAGCGCATCGTCCGGTCAAACGAACGGTTCGTTCGATCGTTATCAGCGCCTGCGCGCCGAGGAAGCCGAACCTCAGAAGGTAGGACATCCGCGAGGCGTCCGGAAATAACGCATCGCGCGAAGCATACGAGCCTGCGCCACCGATGCGAATGACGGACGCGCTCATACGCTTGCTCGAAATGGTTCGTTGCGGGCAGCGCCGCCGCAATGCTCTGATTCGATGACTCAACGACCACGGAGAAGCTCATGAGCACGGTGCTGGACAACCCGAAAGCGCAGGCGCAAACCGAAGGCCATCAGGACCTGCGCGTGCGGCCTTACAAGCCGCTCGTCGGTGCGGTCGTCGAAAATGTCGATCTCGCCGCACCGCTCAGCGAAGCGAACCGGCAGACGCTGCGCCAGGCGCTCGTCGACCATGGCGTGATTTTTTTTCGTGAACAGGCGCTTACATCCGAACAGCATGTGGCGCTCGCGCGCATCTTCGGCAATCCGATCCGCAAGAACGTTTATCTGCCAGCCGTCGCGGGTTTTCCTGAAATCGAGGTCATCGCTCACGGCGGCGACAAGACCCGCTCGGGCGGCACGGATAACTGGCACGTCGACGTTTCGTGGCAGCATCAGCCGCCCAAGGCCACGGTTCTCCATGCGCAGGACATCCCCGAAGGCGGTGGCGGCGACACGATCTGGGCCTCGTCGGCGGCAGTCTACGACCTGCTGGATCCCGATCTGGCCCGCTACTTCGACAAGCTGACGGCGGTGAATACCTTCATCGCATCGCCGAAAAAGGCCGCGCTCGCCGAGTTGCTGAGCGGCTATGAGATTCCCGAGGGTACGCAAGAGACCAGTGTCGAAGCGGGACTCGCGCGCGTGCATGACGCTGCGCAGAAATATCCGCCGATCGAAGTGCCCGTCATCAAGACGCATCCCGAGAACGGACGCAAGCTCGTGTTCGTCAATGAAGGACATACGAGCCATATTCTCGGCGTGTCGAAGACGCAGAGCCAGAGCCTGCTCAACTATCTCTACGATCTCATCAAGACGCCGGAGGTGCAGGCGCGCTTCGAATGGAGGCAGGGCGACGTCGCCATCTGGGACAACCGTCAGGTGCAGCACTACGCGGCGCGTGATTACGGCGCGGCGAAGCGGCGCATCCATCGCATCACACTCGAACACGACGGCGTGTTCTGACCGGAGGCGAACGCGTGACAGTCATCAAACGGTTCATCCATGGCGTGTTGCCCGCCGTCGCGTTCGCCGCGAGCGCGACGGCGCATGCGCAGACGCCCGAGAAGCTCGAACTGCGCTATCAGGGCTGGGCAAGCAAGGTGCTGTATCCGGAACTGGCCGAGGATCTGGGTTATCTCGCCCCGATCAGACTCAAGTGGGTCGGCAACACGATCAGCGGGCCGCAGGACATTCAGGCGGCCGTGACCGGCGATGTCGACTTCGGCGGTGCGTTCAACGGTTCGATCGTGAAGCTCGTCGCGGCGCATGCACCGGTGAAGGCTGTGGTGTCGAATGTCGGCACGGACAAGGACACCAACGGCGGCCTGTTCGTGGTGCAGGACAGCACGATCAAGGGGCCGCGCGATCTCATCGGCAAGAAGATCGGCGTCAATACGCCGGGCGCGTATCAGCAGTATCTCGTGACCGCCTATCTGCAGAAATCGGGGCTGTCGAAGGAAGAGATCGATCGGGTGACCTTCGTGCCCGCGCCGCCGGTGAACCTCGCGCAATTGCTGAAGCAGAAGCAGCTCGACGCGGTGTTCCTCGAAGACATCATCAAAGACAAGCTTATCGCCGATGGTGGCGCGCGGCTGCTCACGACCGACTACGCGCAGTTCGGTTCGTACGGCTACGCGAGCTATCTGTTCACCGACCGCTTCATCGCGCAGAACCCGCAAACGGTGCGCAAGTTCGTCGAAGGCACCGCGCGCGCGATCGAATGGACGCGCACGACGCCACGCGATCAGGTCGTCGCGCGTCTCAAGAAGATCGTCGAGGCGCGGCGTCGCAACGAGGACACGTCGATCGTCGGTTACTGGAAGTCGCCGGGCGTGGGCGGCAAGGGCGGCGTCATCGCGGCCGAGGACTTCACCACCTATATCGACTGGTACGTGAAGAGCGGCGTGCTCAAGCCCGGACAGGTCACGCCGGAGGCGGCGTACTCGAACCAGTTCAATCCATTTAATCAGGCCGTGGCCAGAAACTGATGCTTCCGGAGGCGCAGCAATGAGTGCATCGATTGAAGTGCGCAACGTCGCGAAGGGCTATCGCGTGAATCAGCGCGACCGTTTTGCGGTTCTCGACGACATTTCCTTCGATGTAGCCGCGGGCGAAGTCGTGTCGCTCGTCGGCCCGAGCGGATGCGGCAAGACCACGTTGCTCAATCTCATCGGCGGACTCGCGCAAGCCGATTCGGGCGAAATTCTGATCGACGGGCACAAAGTCGAAGGGCCGGGCCTCGATCGCGGCATCGTGTTTCAGCAGTACGCGCTCTTTCCGTGGAAGACCGCGCTCGGCAACGTCGCGTTCGGCCTGGAGGCGAAGGGCATCGCCAAGGCGGAGCGCATCGAGCGGGCGCGGCGCTTTCTCCATCTCGTCGGCCTGGGCGCGTTTGCCGACCGCTATCCGCATCAGTTGTCGGGCGGCATGAAGCAGCGTGTCGCGATTGCGCGTGCGCTCGCCTACGAGCCAGACGTGCTGCTGATGGACGAGCCGTTCGCCGCGCTCGATGCGCAAACGCGCGAAGGCTTGCAGGACGAACTGTTGCGTATCTGGAAGCGCACGGGTACGACGATCGTGTTCATCACGCATTCGATCGACGAAGCCATCTATCTCGGTCAGCGCGTGCTGGTGATGGCCGCGTCGCCGGGACGCATCACGCATGAACTTCCGGTGCACGCGCCGAAGGGCGATGCGGGCGAGGACGTGCGCGCGACGCCCGAGTTCGTCCGCTTGCGCCACGAGATCTGGCAACTGATCCGCTCGCGCCCCGGCGCGGGACATCTTCAGGTCGCGCAGGCGGCCTGATCCATCTTCGAAGGGGAATCGATGAGCACAGTCATCGCGGCGCCTGGACGCGGCGCATGGGGCTTGCCGCGTGCGGCGCGTTCGAGCGTCGCCATCGTCGCGTTCGTGGCGTTGTGGGAGGTTCTGCCGCGTCTGGGCTGGGTCGACGCGACCTTTCTGCCGCCGTTTTCGGTCGTGCTGCGCGCGCTGTACGAGATGTCGCTGACGGGCGAACTCTGGATGCATCTGCTCGCCAGCACGGCGCGCGCGTTGGGCGGCTTCGTCATCGCGGTTGCGCTCGGCGTGCCGCTGGGCCTGTTCATCGGCTGGTATCGCACGCTTGCCGAAGTGCTCGATCCGTTGCTCGAACTCTTTCGCAATACGGCGCCGCTCGCGTTGCTGCCGGTGTTCGTGCTCGTGCTCGGGATGGGCGAAACATCGAAAGTATCGATGGTCGTCTACTCGTGCATCTGGCCCGTGGTGCTCAATACCGTGAGCGGCGTGCGCAACGTCGATCCGCTTCTGATCCGCTCCGCGCGCTCGATGGCGCTCAGGCCCGTTCAGCTTTTCGTGAAGGTCGTGTTGCCGGCGGCGGTGCCGTCGGTGTTCACGGGCATACGCATCGCGGGCGCTTATTCGATTCTCGTGCTCATCGCGGCCGAGATGGTCGGCGCGAAAGCAGGCCTCGGCTATCTCGTCAACTACTCGCAGTTCACCTTCGAGATTCCGAAGATGTACGCGGGCATCATCACGCTCGCGCTTCTCGGGCTGGCGTTCAATCAGACAGTGCTGTTCGCCGAGAAGCGGCTGGCCGCATGGAAGCAGTAGGCATGAAGCAGCGCTTTGACGCAGCCAATTCACAACGTCACTACGACGCCGACGTGCTCGTCATCGGCGGGAGACCCGCGGGCACGTGGGCCGCGATCAGCGCGGCCGCCAACGGCGCGCGCGTTGTGCTGGCGGACAAGGGTTTTTGCGGCACATCGGAGCGACGGCGCCGTCAGGAACCGGCGTCTGGTACGTGCCGCGCGAACGCGAGGCCCGCGAATGCGCCAGGGCGAGCCGCTATGCGCTCGGTGGTGAACTCGCCGAACACGCGTGGATGGACCGCGTGCTGGAGCAGACCTGGCTCAACAGCGAGCGCCTGGCGGAATGGGGCTATCCGTTTCCAGTCGACGATTTGGGCAACGCGCGCCGGACTTCGCTGCAAGGCCCGAATACATGCGCCTGATACGCAAGCGCGTGAAGGAAGCGGGCGCGCGCATTCTCGACCATAGCCCTGCGCTGGAGCTGCTCGTCGATGAACACGGCGCCGCGGCGGGCGCCTTGTCGTGCTCGGCTCGTTAAGGACTTCTTGGAGCCGCTATCGAAGCGCTGTCTGTCCTAATGCTGTATTTGGTGGCGCCGGGCCCTCAGAGTACCTTGCTGAGCTTCGAGACGATCGACCGCATCAAGATGATGTCCGACAGCACTTGTGCAAGAACCCGGGTCGTCCCTTGCGAATAACCCATCCAGCCGCGGCGACAGCCGGGGCGAAAATCTGCGAACGTGCGCGGGTGCTTCATGATACGAAAAACCGCGTTTTGTCGCGTCGCTGGGGTGCGCGGGATAGAACGTTGTATATTGTTTAATCGCTCCTGCATGTAGTGCGTTCCTCTTCGCCCGCCGCGTGCGACGGGCCTTTTCCAGCCTGTCGAATATTCGTGCGTTCAACGTGACTGCGCGAACGGATTGATTGGCTGCACCTTCCTCCGGTCTTTTACTCGCGCGAGCATCTGAACCTTTTCCCAGTCTGCCGTCATTGCTTCCAGCTCGCGCACGACGTTTGATTCCAGTGCCTGCAGCCCTGCGTCACCTTGAAAATTCGATTTGAATGCGTGGAGGAGACGATGCTGAAGGAGGCGCGTTACGCCCTCGATTCGCTCTCGCGTCTCCGAATCGGTGAACATCGTCGACTGTGGTGAAAACGGGTCGTAGTAAAGCAGATGGGAATACTCGCTGTTCACGGCAACCTTGGGCTCATCACTGACCAGCAATGAGCCAAGCAGTTGAACCGAGCCCTTCATACCCCTGGGCGTTTTGAACACCCATACCCGTTTGGGTAGCCGGTCCTTGAGTCCAAGAATCTTTGTGTTGTTGGAACCAAAGTAGCCGACCTGCCCGTCCCTTAGGTTTTGTTCCAGCTTCTGCCAATAATAGAAAATATCCATTCCACTCCCGCCCGCAAATGCCTTGATTTGTTCTTCGCGCTCATCGCGTTGAAGAAATGGTACCAACACCCGGTAGCACCGCGTCAGATAGAAGCAAGATGCTCATCGTCCATACCTGCGAACAGAACCGACCACCACGCCCACTATTTCGAGCGAACCCTGCGGTCGAATTGGCTGAAAATTCGGATTTGCGGGTTCAAGATAGAAAGCGCCGTCCTTCTCTAGGCGCAGCGTCTTCACGGTCATCTCGCCGTCGACGACCGCGACGACGGTATCGCCAGGGCGCGTCGGTCTGTTCTTCTCGACGACCACAAGGTCGCCGTCCAACAAACCGACATCTCGCATTGACTCGCCCCGAACACGACAGAGGACTGTCCTGTTCGGGTCATCGACGAGATAGTCGTCAATTGTGAGCAACTCCGGTGGCTCTTGGCCTTCGGGTTGCGGAAGACCTGCGCGAACCGCGCCAATAACTGGTCGACCGAAAAAGCGGCGCGTGGGCGCGACGCGACCTTCTACGCGCTCCAGATAGCCCGCCTCGGAGAGCCGTTTGATGAGAGCGAAGACGCTACTCGTGCTGTTCAGGCCAACGACATCGCACAGTTTTGCCATCGCAGGGAAGGCCTGATTTCGTTTCCAATAGCTGCGAAGAGCGGCGAGATGTGTCTCATCGTTCATTCGTTCGCTCCATCGAATGTTTATTCGATGGAATAATAGCGCATATGACGCCTTTCAGCCGCATCGGCCTAGCATTCGACCCGCTCGAGGCGGCGTCTGGCGTGTCGAGGTACATCAAGAAGGCGGCGTCCTGGTCAAGGAGATTGACAGCCGACCTAGGTTGGTCCGACTCGGCCAGAACGCGTGTCATCTGGGATGGCTCCACGCGGTGCTAGGTCGCTACGCCACCTTTTTCTCGAGTAGGCTTTCCCTCGTCTTTTGGCTTGCGTCGGCGGAAAATGCCGGTTCGAATCCGATGCGCCAGAAGCACCGCTTTCCCAATCGCTCCGTTCTTGAAACATCGTCGATGACCGTGTGGTAGCCGGCTATCGCGGCATTCGACTCCAATGCCGTCAGTACGGCGCGTCCGATGCGGCGTTTGGCATTCGACCATAGTGACAAGCTCAGCGACGCCGAAATCGAGCCGCTTGAAAGCGCCACAACCGACCGCCTCGCCCTTCAAGGTCCGGGCAATCATGAAGCGCCCGCAAGCGGAGCTTATGTCACTCTCGCGAAGAGCGGCGAGAAGGCAAAGCCGGCGGACAAGCGAAAGACTGCGTCGAAAGCTGCGGAGAAGCCGGTGGTTCCAAAGACCCGCAAACCTGCCGCACGAGCACCAAAGGTTGCCGCCGAAACTCCGGCGAAGGTGCGCGCACGAAAGTGAGCAAGCGCGATGTATCTGTCACTCGCCAAGCTTCAATCGATGCTTGGCGTGTCGCGAGGCGTCGTCGATGGCCTCATCGAGTTAGGTCTTGTGACGCCTACTCGACGACCTCGCAACGCGTTGCGCTTCACGTTCCAAGACGGCGTCCTTTTGCGCACGGTATTGCAGTTGCGGACGGCGAAGACCACGCCGCGTAAGCTGTGGGAGGCGCTCGACCGACTCAAGCGCGAGCTTCCTGACGAGCTTCCATTGTCCGGCATCCGCATTGCTGCCGAACGAGACGCGATTGTCGTCAAGACCGGGCCGTCGCGGTGGGACGCGGTAACAGGTCACATGCTGCTCGACTTCGAAGTAGCCACGGTCGGAGGCGATGTAGTGCTGTTTGACGCGACGCCTGAGCGCAAAAGCTCGGCAATTGCTTAGGCACAGGAACGATACGAATTGGCTGAACAATGCGGTGCGGCGCTGCGCGTGTTCGACCAAGCGCTTGAGCATTTCCCGGAGGATGCAGTGCTGCATTTCAATCGAGCGGTGGCGCTCGACACGATGGGGCGACTTGATGAGGCAAGGAGTGCTTTGAGCAGTGCTTGGCGCTAGATCTGGACTACGCCGACGCCCATCACAATCTCGCCATCTTGTTGGCCAAGGGCGGCGGCCGCCGCGGTCGAATTAGACATTTAAACGCCTATCGACGTTTGAGCAATTGAGCTCATGGCCACGGCATGCCTCCCCACACATTGGGTATCAGCGAAAACGGCTAGGCCAACCTGAACGCCCTTTCGAGGCGGCGTTTCCGCTCTTGCGCAGCAAAAGCGCGGGCGCGCTGACAGGCTTTCATTGCGCTTTTTCTCGGTGAGATCAATCAATAGTCGGAAGGATTTAAAACCCTCCGGGTACGAACCTTGCAGTCGCTCCAGAATTTTCGGAGCCTCGCTATGGAAAAAACATCGTCTCGGCGAGCAAAAGTTGTTTTATTTGCCAGCCGTCCAGTAGTTACCCCGGTCGCCGGAAAGAGTGAGGACGACTACGCCGTCTATGCCTCGTATCGGCCGCACCTTACGGGCTGTGTCGGTGTGCTAACAGTCGTGCGACTGACCGATGCACGTCTGCTCTATCCTTTTGACGGCGCTGATGAAATCGGCCCCTTCTCCACCCAAGCCGCAGCTCGAGCAGCAGCGGTTCAGCGAGGCGGCGACATTGTGCATGGGGACCTGCGAACTCCAGAACTATAGGTTCCGTTGCAACCAGAGCAAGCGCCTGCTCCTCGTTTTATCCGTCGCATTTGGGTACGACGCCAGCCTGGCAATCGGCCTTCATCTTCGCCTGCGGTCATGGTTAGAAGATTCAGCTACGCGCTGATCGTGTCGAGGGCTTCCCTGAGCGTAATGCGACGGCTGGTCTGCGCCTGCCTCAGGAAAATCTCCGCAATTCCCTTGGTTGGAATGCTCGCCTCAATGCGACGTAGCTCCTCTAGACGGCACCATTTGCATCGTGCAACTTCGTTCGCAGGCACTGGCTCCGCCTCAGGACCAACGCTCACGAGGAACACAAAGTGACGAGTCTGCAAGCCGCGAAACTGAAACGCATATCGAACATGTACAGCATCGAGCCCAGTCTCTTCACTCAGCTCGCGGACGGCTGCGTCAGGAAGCTCCTCACTCGGCTTGACTCGGCCGCCGGGAAAAGCCCACCGACCTCGTGCTCGTGCGACGAGAAGAACCCGTCCGTCGCGCTCACAAATGACCGTCGCTCTGCGTTTCATAGACTCAGCGTTCAGTTGGACGTGCAGGCCGTTTTTCACTCGTCATTGCCAACCCAAGCGGGGCCATTAATGACGGGCGGCTAAATTATGAATGATATAGCCTGTAGACTTCCGAGGTTCTTTCGCAAGCGCCGTGATGAAGTCGCGTTCGGGCGTCGAAATCTGCGTGTCGGCCATCATACTCGGCACGGCCTGCCTTTTATCCCTGCCTACCCTCGTCTCGGCGTTGCTCTGGTTCGTCGGAGCCGTCTACACTCGGCACCGCGACCTCGAGAGCTTTCCTACCGATGGAGTTCCCTGCCGTTGGCGGATCGGTGGCCGCGGTTGGATCCTCTGGGTTTATCACTTCGCTTGTGGCCCTGGTACATGCGGGTGGAGGTGTCCCAACTCCTCGGCGCCGTAAGGGCACGGCCTCGCTGCACGTAGTCACACTTAGGCATCGGCCTAGGGCTAAGCGGGAATCGACGGGGTGCTCCGGCGGCGGCTGACCTAGCTCTGCTCTTCGTCAAGGTTCTTGCTTGAGGAATTGGAGCCTTCAGTATCAGGTTTCGCGGTCTGGTCCTTGCCCGACTCGGTCTTTGAGACGTTCTATTCATCGAGCTTTTTATCGATTACGTCTTTTGTGCCTTGGCTTAGCTCCTTCTGCGCAGATTTGCCGACTAGGGGTGCGTTGGGTGTAGGCGCCCTATTCGCACGGTCGGGGGTGGATTCGTTGCTGGTCATATCGAGTGCCTTGTCTTGGTCGCGCTTGCAATAGGCGATCGTTGCATAGTTCACGCATTCCGTGTTCCTGGGCTCGTCGCCTCGCGCGGCCAGGTAGCGAACCGCTGGAAACCGTTGGATGCGGCCGAAAAGGAGTCGGCGACCGCGGTTGAGAGAGGGACCGCATGGACTCACGAGCGTTCGAAGACGAGACGCAACGCAAGCCGCCAGTTTTAACGTATTATCCCGTCTCGGATGCTTCGACCCCGGCTGCGCCGGTCCGCCCACGCTATTCCACCGTTTGCGAGCTGCTCCCGAATGGGCAAGGCCTTTCAGAAGCCCCAGCAATGCAAAACAACCCTCCCTGTCCTCAAGCAAATCCACGTGCGTATCTTCACTGCGAGTATTTCAACGCGGCCGAGAAGGGCGCGGTGACCGGCGCTGTCCGCAACAAGGGTGTTATTCGGCCCGCATCGTGCGTACGCTCGACGACGGTGGTTTCAGTCACGTCGCTGGCGGCCGCAATTACATGGCGGGGCTCGCAGCGCACAGCGAAGACGATGAAATTTCTGTCGTCGTCCGGGGTTTCGAAAGAAAAGCAACTCGCGTCAACGACATATCCAGCGGGCCGATATGTCGCCGAATGCAGAACCCACTGCAGTCGCTGAGAAAGTCGGAATGTGGAAAGGCGATCGCGACAAAGTTGCGCGCATCTTCGGCTGGTTGCGTGCGACGCCCAATAACGTCTCACGCTGATGAACTGCAGCACTCTTGTGCTCGAAGCACTTAGCGCACGCGACGGCACGACAAAGTCTAGGCTAGGCAGATTTACGCCGCAAGGGCCGTATGATCCGGTGTCGGTTCGAGCTCGGAGCTTAGACATTCAAGAGTTCGCATCAGCATGGCTAGACGCTTCTGCTGGGTGACTACAAGCGCATATTCGTCTTCAATCCGCCTGACGCGCTGGACCCAGTAGTTAGCAGGCATGCGCGCGAATGCGTCGATTCGTTGATGGAGTCCGTTGAACATCGCTTCGAGATGCGCGAGTTCGCGGTCGGCGAGCCCTGTCGCTCGCTTCGGCTGTTTGGTGTTTTTCAATGCTTTCCCCGTAAGCCGCGCCATCCGATGCCAATTGGTGGTTTTGGTGCGGGCTGCAACGAAACGCAATATTTGTACCTTCAAACCTAGAGGGAGGACTCGAAGGTCAGAGCAAGCGCGACAATGGAAAACGTTTGCGGGGTGGGGGCAAGTGAAGCAAAAGTTCGCGTATGTGCGCTAGATCGCATTTAACAGGGATTGGAGCAGACCAGGGAGGATGCTGCAGGCAAAAAATGCTACGTCCGCAAAAGCGGGGCGGATTCAACCGGTCGAGGCAGGTCTGCTGGAACCGCTTGCGTCGGCGGGCGCCCATGTGGTGCGTGTCCGAACCCCGCGTGCCTGGCGTGTATGAGGACTTCCTGCCTATGGTTGTGCCCGAACTGCAGCGGCGCGGACTGTTCCGCAAGGACTATACGGACGGAACGCTGCGCGAGAACCTTGGGCTGCCGATCCCGCAATCGGGGGACTGGCGCAAGCCGGCATTTCCGTGGAGTTACAAGGTCAAAGTGGCTTGAGCAGCCGGCGGCTTTACCTGGACAACGGGGTTTGCGCCATGGGAACATCCGCTGACTGTCGAGTTGATCGAATGCGCAAAGAACGCGTGGAGCGCGATTGTCTGATGCGTGGCTTCGCAGCTCCGCGCATTTTGAACGACAAGTTTTCGCTCGCAATTTCGCGTAATGATGGGTCGGCCTTACGCGATCGGCGGTCGAGCAGGCGAGTTCTCCTATATCCCTGTCCGACCGCTCGCGAGCGAAACCCGAAATCTCGCAAGATAGATATAGCACGCGTGTATGCAAGCAGCGCCGACGCCGGTCGCAAGCAGCACGCCCTGCGCCCCATACAGACGCACCAGCAGGACATTGCAGAGCACTTTGACCGAGAACCCCAGCAGCGAAACGATGGAGATCGTGCGATAGCGCATCTCGCTCGCGAACAACTGCACGAGCACACACATGCCGAAGTAGAACGGCACCTGCAACAGACCGAAGCGGAACAAGGTGGTGACGGCGAGCGTGTCGTCGGCGGTGAACGCGCCTTTCTGGAACAGCAGCTTGATCGCGTACGGCGCGAGAACATAGGCCAGGGAGGCGCCGAGCAAGCCTACGGTCAGCATGACACCCGACCACTTCAGCGCGGTGCTGCGCGCGCGCGCGTGATCGCCCTGAAAAAGGATCTCCGACAGAATCGGCAGCGTGGCGCGGCTGATGGCGAGCGCGCCCATGCTGAGCAGCAGCGAGAGCAGCCGGTTCGCATAGCCGAGCGTCGCGATCGCGC